>Ga0257114_1000001_pt1 | contig 215848 bp, 171 predicted proteins | sample SI112_10mmetaG_FD_190149 | JGI IMG/M metagenome (GOLD analysis project Ga0257114, IMG submission 190149) | Marine microbial communities from Saanich Inlet, British Columbia, Canada - SI112_10m | ecosystem: Environmental > Aquatic > Marine > Inlet | place: Canada: British Columbia | collected...
TTTGTGGATTCTGTACTCCAAGAATAACTATCCCATTCTTCTCCTGCATTCAACAAAGTGCTATCTCCTGAACAAATTGTTCTATCTGGACCTAAATCAAAATTTGGAAGATTTGATTCTTCGGGTGCAATAATATAAAAATCTACTGAATCTAAGCAGCCATTTAAGTCACTTACAGTTACATTATATATCCCAGGTGACAAATTGTTTAAAGTCGAATCTAAACTTTGACCTGTACCATCATGCCAATCATAACTGTAAGGAGTTGTTCCGCCCATTGTAGTAATAGTTGCTGAGCCATTGGAACCTCCAAAACAAGTAACATTTTTAATATTCGTTGGACTAGAATTAAAATCGGTGCAATCAAAGCCCGAACTTTCTTCAATAAAAATAGATTTATACAAAACACTCTCACAACCGTCAGAATAAGAATATTGCAAGCTAACATTATAAAAACCTGCGCCTAAATACGTATGGTTTGGGCTTAGTTCCGAAGAACTATTCTCATCACCAAAATTCCATAGCACCTGAGTAAAATCAACATCAGATTGGATTCTGAACTCAAATTTATTAAATTGATTGAGTATTTTAGTAAAACTAAAATCAACATTACCAAAACATTCAGCTTTTAAACTTATGTTTGAAAAAAGGAAAAAAGATAAAAAAATTATATAAACTGATTTTTTCATGAAATTATTTTTGATAATAATGTGTGAAATTACTGAAATTTAAACTTAATTAAATAAATTGACTTTGTAATAAAAAAGAATGATAAAGGATATTCATTAATCTCATTATTGAACAACAATACATTCTTAATTTTGAACTCCTATTTTTTTATGTTTGATAATTCCTGTTTAAAGCTTTGTTCACTTAATTAACCAATCAAACTCACAAATTCTTATGGTATGTGAACTTCCAGTTGATTGTGAATTATTAACGCCGTTAATAGCCTACTTAAGATTCGCTACTAAATACTGCACAGAAATATTAAATTATACTTGAAAGTAGATAATTGAAAATTAATACTGAAAAAATAAAACATTTATCTAAATTGAAGGTAGTATTTGGAAACTGGAACCTGATGTATTTGAAGTTAAAACTTTTCTGCCTTTTTATATTTGCTCTTACCTTGTCTAATGCACAGTATATGGAAGGTTATGCTACTAGTAATTACGCAGGCGTAAGTGGCATCAATTACAATCCTGCCAGTACCGTTGATACTAGAATAAAACTAGACATTAATTTTTTCACGCTTAGCACTACAATAGATAATAATTTCCTCGGCTTAACTACAAACTTCCCTAATCCTATGGACACTTTCTTATTGGAGAAGTCTGTATTAAATAACGACGGCACGAACAAAGATATTTATTTGAATGCAGACATATTAGGTCCTTCTTTTCTTTTCACAATAGATGAAACAAAAAGTATTGGTTTTACAAGCCAATTTAGAACTCTTTCAAACTTCACTAATATCTCAGAAGGTTTTGCAAACCTATTTTATACAAACCTAGAAGACAATCGCTTAACGGGATTACCAATTACAACTGAAAATTCAAATATATCGAACGTAATGTGGAGTGAATTCGGTGTCGTTTATGGACAGGAAATTTTCAAGAAAAATCATAGTTGGTTAAGTTTCGGGATTAAGCCAAAAATTACGCAGGGAATTCAAGCTGCAGGTATAAATATAAAAAACCTTTATACGGAGTTAAATAATGATTCTACTGTTCTTGTTAATGGACAAGATGTAGAATATTTTACATCCCAAAATTTATCTGAAACTTGGAAATCAAATATTGCTAAATTCAATGGACTTGGATTTGGAGTAGACCTAGGTTTTAACTACGAATGGCGATCTCAACCAGATTCATGTGTGTACAAAATGGACGGAAAGTTAAATTCTTCCAGAGAAGTTAGTAAACATAAGTTAAGAATCGGACTAACCGTTTCTGATATTGGATATATTAAATTCAAATCTGGTTCTTCAGGCAAATTAAATGCTTTAAGTGATAGTTGGAACCCTAACTCATTTAACTTAAGAACTTTGTCGGGTTATGAAGACGCTATTAACAGTGAATTCTCAAGTTCTAATGAAAAGAAAAATATGATTATTGGACTCCCAACCTCATTTAGCACCCAAATGGATTATAATATTTACAAAGGGATTTACATAAATGCTACATACTTTAACAGTATTAAAAAAAATGGAGTTGTTCAAATAAATTACAACTCAAGGTTCACAATTACACCTAGATGGGACTGGAAATGGATGGGGGCTTATTTACCATATTCTATAACCTCAGAAGGCAATAAACACTTGGGTTTAAACATAATGTTTGGACCTTTTCTTATTGGTACTAGAGACATAGGAACTTTCTTGTGGAAAGAAGAAAACTATTTTGGAAACATCCACTTAGGAGTCAAGGTAACCTCACTTCATTATAGACCAGAAGATTTTGATAAAGACGGTGTTTCTGATAAAATAGACAAATGTCCAGAGCTCAAGGGTATTTGGTCTTTTAAAGGCTGTCCTGACCAAGATGGAGACAGTATTCCTGATGCAAGTGATAAATGTCCGGAAACAGCAGGATTGAAAAAATTTAAAGGATGCCCAGATACTGACTTAGATGGAATAGCAGACTTGCAGGACGAATGTCCAAAACTACCAGGAATTAAAAAGCTGAAAGGGTGTCCAGATAAAGATGGCGACGGAATTAGAGATGAGATGGATAAGTGCCCAGATCAAATTGGCTTAGCTTTGTTCGAAGGTTGTCCAGATACAGATGGAGATAGTGTCGCAGATTATTTAGATGCATGCCCTGATTTAATTGGAGAACTAATAAATCTTGGTTGTCCTGACTCAGACTTAGATGGAATTTTCAATTTTGAAGATAGTTGCATTTATACAAAAGGTTATGATGATAACAATGGCTGTCCATATAAAGATAAAGATGGTGACGGAATTAATGATCAAATTGATCAATGTCCGTCTTTATTTGGCAGTAAATCAAACAATGGCTGCCCATTAATAGATCAAGATTTAGATGGTGTGCCCGATGATGAAGACGACTGTCCAAAAACAAAAGGAGATCCGTTAAATAGTGGCTGTCCATTTATAAATGATGAAGATGAAGAGGTGATTGAATTTGCCTTTAAAAATTTAAATTTTGAAACTGGAAAATCAACAATTTTAGAAAAATCATTCCCTTCATTAAACGCATTAGCAGAAATGTTGATTGAAAAGAAAACTTGGATTCTCCTGCTCCGAGGCCATACTGATAACATTGGAGATGCTCAAAACAATTTATTACTTTCAAAAAATAGAGTAGAAGTTACAAAAAAATATTTGGTAAATAAAGGTGTCTCAAAGGATTCTTTAATCTTAAAGTATTTTGGAGAAACGAAACCTATTGTTAAAAACAACAACGCACTTAACAGAGCTATTAACAGAAGAGTTGAAATGGAAATAATATTTGATTAATAGATATTTGCAATTAAATAGAAGCTCCAACTAAAAAATAAATAAATGTATATGTAACACTTATCTTAATTAGAAGAAAATTTAATACAGAATTAGATCAAAACCCAGCTACATGATGAAGTAACGGCAATAAATATAGGGTATAAATGAGTAAATTATCACATCATGATGCTTTTAGAATAAAAACTTTAAAATTACCTCCTGCTATAATGTAAAAATAGATTACACTTATTTTTAATAAGCTTATTATACTTGTAACAGAATTCAATAACCCGAAACCCAAGAAATTATTAAACACCATTTAAAACAAAAAAAGGACCATAAGGTCCTTTTTTTGTTTTAAATGGTGTTTTTAATATTCCCAAAGATCTTGCTCAAACTGGAATATTTCATGCTCTATTCTTTTAGATTCAAGTAATAAATCTAAATCTTGCTTATAAGTATCGATTTTTCTATCGTAAACATTCGTTTCCTTGAATACGTAAGAAGAAAATTTACGCTTCCAAAAAATATCTTCAAGTGTTCTTCTCTCAGCATCATTTTTGGGGTTGTAAACAGGCACTGTTGCGAATGCAACCCTAGCCTCTGGGAAATATAACCAGAACAAAGGCATCTCCCCTTTATACTCACCCATCTCATCAAATTTTTCCTGAACAGGACACATTCCAATGATTCTAGGTTCTAAAACTGATTTTTGATTATCAAAAAACCACTCTTCTTTTAACCTGTATCTTTTAACAGCATGCGGAGAAAAATCTTCCTTTATAGGAAGTGGTTTTAAATCTCCATTCTCATCTTCAACAAATTCAGTATCAATTTTTGTTGTTTTTTGCTCAACTTCTGCAACAGTTAATCTAACTGTGAACTCATCATCTAAAACATCATAGGGTGTAATAGTGACCAAAGCAGCGGGGTTAGTAACAGCATCATAAATTAATTGAGTCATGCTCTGACGATCCATTATTTTTTCCGTTGGAAAATATAATGGGTGATTAATCTTTTCTCTTAGATCAAGAACTCTCCAAATTCTTTTCATCCACATGACATCTGCCTCTCTTAACGGAGTATAAGGAATCACCCTTTTAGAAACACGGTGTTCTCTTACATAAGTACCATCTAAAATATCTTGAGCAGCGACATCGTTAGAAAAAAGCACTCCTAACAAAACTAAACCAGCAATTAACTTAATAGACTTCATAACACACACTTTAAAAAGTAAACCCTTCTGTACAATATCTCATACAGAAGGTTTAAAATATAAAACTATTTAACTTTAAAGATCAAAGAAGGAACTTTACGGGCACCTCCAGGCATTTGAACTTTTATTTCTTCAAAATAAATTCTTGAACCTCTTCCTACTTTTGTAAGAGCTTTTTTCATTGCAGGTGTCAATTTATTTCCTTTAGATTTAAAAGACATTAAATCAGTACCTAACTTAACCGTCAAAGTGAATTGTTTAACTTTAACACTTAAGTCAAAATCAAAGTTTTCCATTTTTGCATCAACTCTTGAAATCGCTCTTAACTTTCCTTTTGAGATTAAGCCCTCTTTAGAACCCAATACGGAAGCAGCAGGATCAGGTAGTCTTTTTACACGGAAGTTACTCTTCCCTAAAATGGCTCCACTCTTTTTATTTTTAACAACAACATCAACCCCTTTCTTATTGGTAGCCTTAGAGGGTCTGACAATATAAGAACCAGCTTTTTTGTCATTCTTAAAAGCTAAACCTGGAGCGGATACTTCGATATCAGCAACTGATACACCTGGAGCAGATACACTAACAGGATTAGGTACACCTACATAAAACACAGACATTTTAGTAGCAGCAACTGTTGCCGATGGTTCAGCAACCATGTAACTTGATTTAAATTTTGTAAAAAATGTTCCTTTTGAAGAAACATTCTTAATAACTCCTGTTACAAAGTGCGCACCAGTTTCATCTGCGATCTTAGACCACTTAGCAGCTCCGTTACTTGATTTAAGTGTTTGAGTAACACTCAGCATAGGGGCTTTAGCAACTTGTCCGGGAGGCAACTGAATTTGATCTTTTCCGCCAAACTTTAAAGTATCAACCTCACCAATAATAATTTCTGAGCTTGATTTACTGTTGTATGCAGCTAAATAAATCTCAGCAGTAACGCTGTCGCTTTTCAAAACGTATCCATTGTCAAAATTAACTAACCCTATTGATTTATCAACAACCATACCTTCACCATCCATTTTTGATGCAATATGACCAACAACATCGGCTTCTGCATTTCTTATGTATGATTGATACAAAGTAAGATTAGCTGTTACAGATGCAAGGGGTAAATGCTCAGAAATTCTAGAGGCAAAAGTAGTTTTAACACTTGGATCATTTGGATCAGGTTTTATAGAGGTATCTAACAACTTTTGATATCTAGCCAATAAATAATCATTGTCCTTATCGCCATCGTTATCAATAGTTTTGATTACTAAATCTCTAAATTCATCAACAGCTTTTGTAAGAGCTGTTCCGAACTGACTTGGAGCACCACCTGGAACATAGTATTGAGCTCCTAAATCTTGGTTATCTTTGTTTAAAGGAATTCCACCATCATCTAAAAATGGTTTTAAACCACCATTTGCAGTATCAGCTACTCCTGTTAAAATTAACCCTGAAGTCAACTTTATTTTATCATCTGCTATTAGAGCAACAACTTCATCCGCTTTCTTTTTAAGTTCAAGGGCTCCATCAAGTTTAGCTTGATATGCCGGACTTGAAGCTGCAGCTTTTTCAATTGTTGTGTAAAAAGCAGTATTTGCATTTGCAAAATTATTAACGGTTTTATTAATACCATTTTCTAACATTACGAATGCATTCAGTAAACTTTTTGACGCGTTCATTGCCAACATTGCTAGTAGTACAAGGTACATCATACCAACCATCTGTTGTCTTGGGGTTCCACCTCCTCCCATAATTACTTAATTTTTAGGTTAAAAATATTTTTAAAAAATTCTTGATTATGCTTGACCACCAACACTCATAGCAGATAACATGTTACCGTAAACAGTATTTAGTTTAGATAAGTTCTCCCCTAATGCGGCAACTTCAGTTTTGTATCGTTTTGTGTCTTCAACAGAATCACTCAAGTTCGTTAATAACTCGTTTATGTTTGATTGAACATCTGCAGACAACTTCATTCCACTATTATTCGCTTCGATTTGTTGTTCATAAACACCATTCAATTCTCCTAAATTTCTTGTCATAGAAACTAATTGTTCTGCATATGAAGTACCTTCTCCTTTAAGATCTGTGATTTCAGTTAATGACTCAGATGCCTTAGAGTAAGCGTTAGACATTTTATCGACGTTTTGTGAAGCACCTTCCAGAGAAGCAACTAGATCTTCAGTAGCTTGACTTGCAGTACCAACAGTATTCAAATTTTGTGCCGTTTCTCCAAAATTTCTCAATCCTTCACCTAAAGATTCAATCAGCTCAGAACCTACATTAGCATCCATTAGCATTTGATCTAGTTTTTGCGAAACTGGGTCTCCGTTAGCATCACCTGTAGAAATAGTAGTTGAAAGGGAAGCATCTGCCTCTTCATCATCAGAATGAGCATCTAACTCGTCTTCACCATCATGAGAAATTGCAAGTTCTGGATAAACTAATGACCAATCTGTTTCCATGTGTGGTGGCTCAAAAGCTCCTAAAATAAATAATACAGCTTCAACAGATAACCCACCAATAAGGGCAATTGTTGCTCCTGGCCAATGCTGAATCTTAAACATAGCTCCAATAATTACGATGGCTGCACCAAACCCCGTAACCATATTCATAAATTTTTTCTTTTTGTAACTTCCTGACATAACTGAACTGATTTAAAAAATTAACAATAATGATTAATATAGTGTACTTAATTAAAAGTCTGAGATTAGACACCATAAATATGGTGTTTTTTGAAAAGCTTAATATACTTGAGAATCTCTAGTATCTCCTTTCTTTCGACCAAGGTATGTTTCAACACATCTGTATCCAACATAACATTTAGCAGTATCTTGGTATTCGTAAGTTCTGGCACCTGTTTGCATGTAATAACCTATATCTTTCCAAGAACCACCTCGAATTACTTTTCTTTTTAAAACAGGAGGATCCTTATCTGTTGCTTCATATCTATAATCCATATTATAATCATGAGCAAAATTGTATGCCGCCTCTTCATAAGAATTTGCTGTCCATTCAGAAACATTTCCTGCCATATCGTATAATCCAAACCCGTTAGGCCAGTAATGAGCAACAACAATTGTATGCATCCCACCATCATCAACATAGTTACCTCTTAATGGTTTAAAGTTACCTAAGAAACAACCTCTTCTGTTACGAATGTAAGGTCCTCCCCATGGGTATGGTGATTGATCAAAATTACCCCTTGATGCATACTCCCACTCAGCTTCAGTTGGTAAACGGAAATCATTTACAATTACTTTCCCTCTTGAACTTCTAAAGTCGTTCATCAGGTGGGTTCTCCAAATACAAAAAGCTGTTGCTTGTTTCCATGATACTCCTACAACTGGGTAGTGGTCATAAACTGGATGCCAGAAATACATTTGAGTCATTGGTTCATTCCACGAATATGTAAAATCATGAACCCAAGATAAAGTGTCTGGATAAACATTTATAACCTCTCTTTTTATAAATTCGCTTCTATCTGTAATTCCCTCACCATATTTCCAAGATTCAGATGATGCGGATGCTTCGTCTATATTCGGATGATTGAATCTATTTACTTTTCCAGAAGCAGTTTTAAAATCAATCCACCAGTACTCGAAATTAAATTTACGAGCGTCTAATTGAGCTCTTTTATAAAAACGTTCATCATTCTCACCGTAATATAACTGACCTAATAATTCTGCGTAGTCTTCGTTTTCCCAAGGAACTCTTCTCCAATTTAACCTTTGAGCAAATTCTCCTTCATCATAGAAAAACTTCTCAGGCTCATCTTCTCCTAGAATTGTCAAGGCTAAGGAATCTCTAACGTGATATACAAATTGACGGTATTCGTCATTTGTTATTTCAGTTTCATCCATGTAAAAAGATTGAATAGACACAACTTTTTTCTGAGATGCCAAAGCAAAAGTGACTTCTTGATCACTAGGTCCCATGTGGAATGAACCTAGTGGAATGAACAACATTCCAAACGGATCCTCCTGAAAAAAAGGTTCTCTACCTGTACCTACTAATTCACCGTTACCAGCAGGACTACAACTTGTAATCAGCACCGTAGTAAGTAAAACACAACCTAAAAGTAACTTTCTCATACATCACTAGTTTAAATCCGCAATCGGAAAATTAAAACATTTTTTCTAAAAAATCAACTTTACATTCGTAACACACACGAAATAAAAAACAATTAACGCCTAAAAACACTAGTCACACCAATTCCCTAAAGGAATAATGGATCAACATAAGTATCAAATTCTCGAATTGGGCGAGGCATTATGCAATAACCCAAGTATAACTCAACTGAACCAAAGCTTCTGTTATTTTCTTTAACATTATTTACTTCTCCATCTTTCCAAAAAGTAAATTCACCTTCATCTCTTAAACGGTGCGTTGTAAAATCGTAAGCAATCCCTACTTTTAATGGGTTTGGTGATTTATCTCCATTATTTCTCATATAATAATTAAAACCAAAATTTGCTACAATTGCATCTTGGACTCTATAACTACTTCCTAACCAAAATGATTTATTGAATTCAGCAGTCAAATTAACATCTAATTGTGTTGTTGACAAATCTGTTTTGACTAACATATTTGGCTTAAGTTCTATTTTTGTGTTCGGAATAAGATGACAATAACCCGCTGTAATGTAAGAATGCGGTCGGACCTTTGGGTTTGCAGCACTCAATGAAAAATTTTGTGGTAGAAGCTTTTGACCCGAGATACCAAAATATAATTTTTGAGGAACATAATAAAAAGCCCCAACACCTAGGTCAAAAGCTACATCTGATGCACCCGATAGACCAATAACTATTGCGTCATTAGGGTTCCCAGCCATGGAGCCGTTAGAGAATCCTTTTTGCAAGAACCCTAAATCTAGTCCAAGACCTAATTTACCTTTATCCCCGACATTTACGTGATAAGAACCATTTATTTTCAAATCAACATTTTGCTCAAGTCCAATTTTATCATACACAATTACAGCACCTACACCAAAGTTTTGGACTATACCACTGTAGTTAAACATTCCTGTTTCGGGCCTACCTTCAAACCCCAACCATTGCTCTCGAGCAACAAGATTGAAGCAATGCATTCCTTTAATACCAGTAGCTCCTGGATTGATTGCATTGTTCAAAAACATGTTTTGAGAAAACTGCGCATCCTGTTGAGCATTCCCCACAAGTGTGAAAACCGAAGCTATTGCTGCTAATAAGACCCTTTTCATACTAATTACATTTCGTTTACATTCCCAAACATACACTACAAACAACCAATAAAACTAATCATATTTTTTTTGGCAACAAAATTTAAAAATTTTTAACCTCTGAAAATTGTGGATGTTTGGTGTTTTAAGCACCCTTTCAATAATCATAATGTAGATTTATCAAAAAGTCACAGTTTTTTTTCATCTTATGCTGATTGTATTTTAATTAGACACTGTAAACAAGCAATAATATTCTACTTTTGTGATATGGCAACACAAGAAGACGTTTTCAAAAAAGTTACTTCCCATGCTAAGGAATATGGGTTTGTTTTCCAGTCTAGTGAAATTTATGATGGTTTAAGCGCAGTTTACGACTACGGTCAAACAGGATCTGCATTAAAGAAAAACATTAAGGATTACTGGTGGGATGCAATGGTTAAGATGAATGAGAACATAGTTGGAATTGATTCTTCTATATTCATGCATCCAAAAACCTGGAAAGCTTCAGGGCATGTTGACGCCTTTAACGACCCTTTAATTGACAATAAAGATTCCAAAAAAAGATATCGTGCTGATGTTCTGGTAGAAGAATATATTCAAAATAAACTAGAAGCCAAGATTGACAAAGAAGTTAAAAAAGCGGCGAAAAGATTTGGAGAATCGTTTAATGAAACTGAATTCAAGACAACAAACCCAAGAGTTTTGGGGTATTTTGAAAAAATTAACAATGTTGAAACCCGCTTGAAGAAAGTTCAAGAAGAGGAGGACATGGAAGGGTTTAAGCAGCTCATTGTTGACTTAGAGATTCCTTGTCCAGTTTCGGGAAGTAAAAACTGGACAGATGTTCGTCAGTTCAATTTGATGTTCTCTACAGAAATTGGGTCGTTATCTGACGGTTCAACTAAAATTTATCTAAGACCTGAAACAGCTCAAGGTATTTTTGTGAATTATTTAAATGTTCAGAAAACGGGAAGAATGAAGATTCCTTTTGGAATTGCTCAAATAGGTAAGGCTTTTAGAAATGAAATCGTTGCGAGGCAATTTGTTTTTAGAATGAGAGAATTTGAACAAATGGAAATGCAATTTTTCGTTCGTCCCGGAGAAGAAAACAAATGGTATGAACACTGGAAAGAAACTCGAATGAGATGGCATAAAGCTATAGGCTTTTCAGAAGGCAGTCATAAGTTCCATGATCATTTAAAGCTTGCTCATTACGCAAAAGCTGCAGCTGATATTGAATTTAAATTCCCTTTTGGATTTAAAGAATTAGAAGGTGTGCACTCAAGAGGTAATTTCGATTTAACACAACATGAGGAATTCTCAAAAAAGAAGTTAAGGTATTTTGATCCTGAATTAAATGAAAGCTATGTACCTAATGTTGTTGAAACTTCTATCGGAGTTGATAGGATGTTTTTAGCAGTTTTAAGCACAGCATTTACAGAAGAGAAGCTAGAGGACGGATCTGAAAGAACAGTTCTTAAATTCCCTTCTTTCTTAGCGCCATATAAATTAGCGGTACTTCCGTTAACTAAAAAAGATGGTTTGCCCGAAAAGGCAAGAGCAATCATAGATGCATTAAAATATGATTTTGAATGTTATTATGAGGAAAAAGATCAGATCGGAAAACGATATAGAAGGCAAGATGCAATTGGAACACCTTTTTGTATTACTGTTGACCATCAAACTTTAGAAGATAACACTGTTACTGTTAGAGAAAGAGATACAATGAAGCAAGAAAGAGTTGCCATTGATCACTTGGAAAAACTAATTGGTGAAAGTGTCAACGTTAAAAATATTTTGAAAAAGCTGAATTAAGTATTCATAATATAAAACTTCTAAATAGGTCTTTCTGAAATTCAGAAAGACCTATTTTTTTTGTAACGTTCATTTAAACTTGAGTTATCATAGTAAACTATATAACTATGAAAACAATAATATCTATTGCATTTTTAACTCTTTGCACAACAACATTCTCTCAAACCATAAATCAAAGCTATAATTCAGCTACCGAATTCTCTTCCAATAACAAGCAATCAATCAAGGTGACAGGGAATAGACTGAAAATTAACACGAAAATAATATACAACGCTCTACCAAATGGCTATCACATCACCTATACATATACTTCAATTAGCTCATCAATTGAGGCTTTAGAAGACGAAACCACTATAAAGCGAGACGCTATACTTAAAAGCATCAAAAAATTAAACATAAAACCCAGTGACGTGATCGTGGATGTCATTGGCTTAGATCCAATTTTCAGCTTAAATTCAGATTCCTTTAACGTTAATATTCCTACCGGGTTTAAATCTACCCACAACATCACTTTTAATATTGAAGGAATCGAAACAGTTGATCAACTATCTAAAATTTGTTTTAAAAATAACATTTATGACATCATTGACATCGTGCCTTATATCAATTCATCCAAAATAATTGAAGATTCGTTATCCAGAAAAGCAATCGATGTTCTAAATCAAAAAAAGAAGCTTGCTAAGGAGATTGGATATAGTATTACCGATGGAAAACCATCCTTTGAAAAGACAAGGAATACTATATTCCCAAGTGAACGATATTTAAAGTCATTTATTCAAAACACCAGTTTATACCGCCATCATATTTCTCAAAACTCAACTATTAATTATAACCGAAGTGTGGAAATTGACGCTTACTATAACTTAGATTTAAGAGATGCTGATTTTGTTTTTAATTCCAAAGAAGTAAAACCCGTAATTCAATTCATATATGAAATAAACTATGGTTTTATAAAAAGAGACCGTGAAGAAGAAGCTCGATTAAAAGAATTAAGAGTTGAGGAACGAAAAACGAAGAAGAATATTTTCATTCTTGATAAAAATGGTAAAATGAAGGAAGTAACTTTTTAAGTTATTTCCATAAATTCAATTTTTCCAATCTCAATTGATCTCCAAAGAAAATCTTGGTACTTTCTTCAAAAGAATTAGTGAAATCTGATACAAAAAAATGATGATTGGCAGCTCCTTTATTATCGGTAGTCATATTTTTGGAAATCAATCTCCTTTTAACTTCTTCTGCAACAATTTTAGCACTATTCAATACTCTTATACTCTTTGAGCATTGCTTATAATAGTTTAAGATTTCAGTTTCGATAATTGGATAATGAGTACAGCCCAAAATTAACGTATCGATATCTTTCAAAATTTCATGTGATAAATATTCGCTTATTACAGTAGCAGATATTGTATTATTGAAAAACCCTTCTTCGATCATGGAAGCCAACAAAGGTGTTGCTAGAGATTGTACTTCAACTTTTGGGTTTACTTTATTAATATATTTCCTATAAACTCCTGAGCCAACAGTTCCTTTGGTGGCGATAACACCGGCAACCTCTGATTTAGTTGATTTAAAAAAATCAGCTACTGGAGTAATCACATCAACTAAAGTAATATCGGAAGGTAGTACTTCCAAAACTTTCTTTCCTCCTAATGAAGAAGCCGTATTGCAAGCAATAACAATTGCTTTACAGTTTTGCGTCAATAAGAAATCACTTATTTTCTCCGAATACAACTCAATAGATTCAGGGGATTTATCTCCGTATGGAAAATGGGCGGTATCTCCAAAATAAACTAATTGTTCATTTGGCAGCAAATCATGAATAGCTTTGGCTACAGTTAGTCCACCAATACCACTATCAAAAATTCCAATTGGTCTATTATTTCCCATTAAACAGCTGCGTCAGGATATTTTGTAAATACATCTTCAATTTCTTGTAATAAAGCTTCCGGTAATTCAATATAAGCGGATTCTATATTCTCTTTTAGTTGACTCATTTTTGTTGCCCCAATAATTGTAGTATTTACAAACGGCCTAGACATTACAAATGCAAGAGACAATTCTGCTGTGGATAGCCCATTCTTTTTTGCAACCTCTTCAATGGCCCCAACAGCCAATTGAGCCTGCGGGTTTAAATACCTTCCGAAAATTGGGTAATCAGTCAACCTTCCTCCTTTTGGCTTAGCACTATTTAAATACTTTCCTGTTAATGCTCCGAAAGCTAAAGGAGAATACGCCATTAACCCAATACCCTCAAATTGAGAAACCTCTGAACATCCATACTCATACAATCTATTTAATAAACTATATGAATTTTGTGTTGAAACTGGTTTAGGCAAACCATATTGTTCACAAAGCTGTAGTATTTTCATAATTCCCCAAGAAGTTTCATTTGAAACTCCCCAATTTTTAATTTTTCCTGATTCAACTAACTCCACCATAGTTTCAATAACCTTCATGAAATTATGTTTATAATCTGAGTTTTTTTTCCATGGGTAAATTCGTTGACCAAACCTATTATTACTACGTTCTGGCCAATGCAATTGATAAAGGTCTACATCATCAACCTTTAAGCGTTCTAAACTTCCTTCTAATGCTTTATTTATTTGGTCTTTTGAAAAATCAGGTCCATTACGAATATATTGAATTCCATTCCCTACTACTTTTGTAGCTAAAAACAATTCATCTCTTTTACCACTTTCCTCTAACCAATTCCCGATGATTTTCTCCGTTAAACCTCTTGTTTTAGGTTTTCCTGGAACTGGATACATTTCAGCAGTATCAAAAAAGTTTATTCCTTTTTCAACAGCATAATCCATTTGAGCAAAGGCTTCATCTTGATTATTTTGTTCACCAAAAGTCATTGTCCCCAAACAAATCTTACTAACGCTTAAATCGGATAATCCTAATTTATTCTTTTTCATTTAAATTTTAATCTAATAATTGATTTACTGTTGCTTCTCCTGAAACTGCATAAAGCTTACCTGTAATTAAATCTGAGCACAAAAACCGTGTTCTCCTCTTTTTAATCAGCTTAAACCTTCTCCCACTATCTAACTCAAAACAATCATTAACTTTTATTTCTTTCACTTTTAATCCGCCGTCATCAATCGGATTAGATGTCGCTTTAGGTTTTAAAATCACTTTATTTAATTCAGTCTCAGCCTCAACGCTTAAGACAAGAATACCTTTCGCTTCAACTAAAAGCTCAACAAATAATGCCTTCCACTCCAGCCCATGTGCATTTACTTTGCCTTTGTATAGATCATAACATTTTTTATGTGCTAACTCATGTAAAAAAGTGATCATAAACTGAATTTCACTTAGATCTAAATTTACAGAGATCGAGTTAGAACCTGTTCGGAAATTATGTTTATAATCACCTAATTTAGATTTTCTGGGTGAAGAAATTCTAAAGTGAATTTCTTCTAACTTAATTTTTGAAAGAATTAAGTTCTGAAAATCACGAGGGAGAAAATCTAAATTAAACTTGCTTCGAATCAACTTTTTGTGTTTTACTGAAAGTTGGACATGTCCCACATTTATCACCACTTTTGCACGATAAAACTGAAAATGAAAGAATTAAAGAAAAAACAAAAACCACTGTCTTCATACTGAAATAATTTAAAGTTAAAATAACCAAATTATATGAAGTTACTCGATAGAAAAGTATTAAAAATGTAAATTGTTAAGAGATTAACTTTCAATTAGTATTTTTACGCAACCTATTATGAAGAATAATTACGCAATTATCATGGCCGGAGGAGTCGGAAGTAGATTTTGGCCTTTTAGCACACAAGAAAACCCAAAGCAATTTTTAGATATTCTTGGCATTGGAAAAAGTTTAATTCAACTAACTTTTGAAAGATTATCCAAAGTTTGTCCAAAAGATCAAATTTTCGTTGTTACCAATGATGATTATGCAGATTTAATTGATAAACAACTTCCAGAAATTCCAAAAGACAATATTCTTTTTGAACCTGTTAGAAGAAACACGGCGCCCTGTGTGGCATACGGCTGTTACAAAATCCACGATAAAAACCCAAACGCCAAAATTTTAGTTGCACCAAGTGATCATCTAATCATAAAAGAAGAAGATTATTTAAATGCTATTCGTGCAGCTTTTAGTTCTTGTGCGCATGAGGATATCTTAATTACATTAGGAATTAAGCCTACAAGACCGGATACTGGATATGGATATATACAAGCTACAGAAATTTCGATGGAATCTAATAAGGATTTATTAAAAGTAAAAACCTTTACAGAAAAACCAAATAAAGAGTTAGCCGAAGTGTTTTTTGAAAGTGGTGATTTCTCATGGAATTCAGGAATGTTTATCTGGAGTTCAAAAAGCATTGTAAATTCGTTTAAACAAAATATGTTTGAAATTCATGATTTATTCAAAGATGGATTTGGAATTTACTGCACAGATAAAGAGCATGATTTTATCCAAGAAATTTATGCTCAATGTGTAAATATATCTGTTGATTACGCTATTCTAGAAAAAGCCGACAACGTATACGTTTTGCCTTGCGACATAGGTTGGACCGATTTAGGAACTTGGGGGGCTCTTTATAATCAAGTTGAGAAGGATTCAAAAGACAATGCAATTGTTGGCAAATCTGTCAAACTTTATAATTCAGTGAAAAATATTATTTCCAATCCCACAGATAAATTAATAGTTATTGATGGACTTGAAGATTATATAGTCGTTAATACATCGGATGCTTTACTTATTTGTAAAAAAGACAATGAACAAAAAATTAAGCAATTTGTTACCGACTTAGGATCAACAAAAGAATATAAGAAATTCATATAATGAAGCTCGCACTCGACGCTGGAAATTCTCGAATAAAATTTGGGTTGTTTGATGAGGATAAACTTATTAAAAGCGGGAGTTTATTTAATCACGAGAATATTGCTAATTTAATTTGTGCTGATAAACTCAGTCAAATAAAAGTGATTATTTCATGTAGTGTGCTTTCAGATATAAATATTTCTGGATTGCCTGACGTGAAATACATAGTAATAAACCATAAATCAATTTTTCCTTTTAATATTAATTACGAAACGCCGGAAACATTAGGAATTGATCGAATAGTCGCTTGTGTTTCTAATTACCATCACAACCAAGATTACTTAATAATTGATGCGGGAACTTGTGTTACTTATGATTACGTTTCTGATGAAAAAGGATATTTAGGAGGAGCAATTTCCCCTGGGCTATCGCTTCGATTTAAATCAATGAACAATTTCACAGAAAAACTACCGTTAATAAATTCGTTTGAAACTGGACCTCAGTTGATTGGAAATTCAACGGAATCATGCCTGAAGTCAGGTGTTATTAACGGACTTGTTTCAGAAATAACCGGTTTTATTAAACGTTTTAAAATACTAAGTCCAAACCTTACTATTTTTTTAACAGGAGGAGACGCTATTTTTTTGGGTGATGAATTAAAAAATGACATCTTTGTAGACCCATATTTAGTGTTAAAAGGACTAAATAAATTAATTCAATTAAATGAAAATTAAACTTACTACAATTATACTTGTGTGCTCGCATATAATGCTTGTGTCCCAAGGAAACTCTCCCTTTTCTCAATTTGGACCAGGTGACTTTTACGAAAGTAACTTTCAATCGAATTTCGCTAAAAGTGGAATTGGAGCAAGTAATTATTCATCTAACACATTAAACCCCCTAAATCCTAGTTCTTATTCTCAATTAACCTTTACAACTGGAGAAGCAGGCTTATATTCTAGCACAAACTGGGTTTCTACAGAAACGAAAGATGACATTATAAACAATACCAATTTAGCCGTATTTGGGCTTGGTTTTCCGCTTGGAAATAATTGGGGGCTTGCTTTAGGATTAACTCCTCTTTCTAAACAAAATTATTCCAACTCATTCGGTGATAGTTTAAGCGAAGGATCTGCAGTTGATTACGTTTATGAAGGTAATGGCGGTTTATCTGAAGTTTTTTTTGGTACTGGTTTTGAAAAAAATGGATTTGCTTTTGGTGTAAATGGGAAATATATCTTTGGTCGATTAAACGACATCTCAAAAGTTAAATACAGTTCTGATGAATTTAAGAGTGTTCGATTCCAAAATTTTTCTAATGTATCCGGTTTTTCCTTTAATACAGGAGCCCAATACAAAAAAACATTTAACACTAATTTCTATATTACATATGGTCTAACTTATGACTTAGGATCATCTTTGAATACTAACAATTATCTGAAGGCTAATTACTTTACTAGTGGTGAAGCAACAAAAGCAAACGGTGATTTAATTGATGCGGAATTTCACGAAACTGAATTTATTATTAATACAGAAGATGAGGCTTCAAATGGGATTTTACAAATGCCCTCTTCGCTTCAATCTGGTGTTTCGATTGGGAAATTTGAAAAATGGGAATTATCCGCAGAATACAAAACAAGAAGTCTTTCAAATTTCAGCTTAAACGCCGCTACTACTCAACTCGGTAATAGCCAAGGTTTTATAATTGGCGGTAATATTATTCCAAACAATAAAGCTCTAGGTAGATCAAATTACTGGAAAACAGTTAATTACAATTTCGGAGCGAAAATTGGTCAAACTGGAATTTTCATAGACAATAATGAATTATCTGAAATTGGCATAAATATTGGATTTGGAATGCCGTTAAAGAAATTTAAATACCAAACAGAAACATTTGGTTCTTCAATTTATTTATCATTTGGATATTTACACAGAGGTAACAATAACATAAATATTCAAGAGAATTTCTTAAACATAAACGCTAGTGTCGTATTTAACGATAAGTGGTTTGTTAAACGAAAATTTAATTAATATTAAGTATGATTAATACTACTCAAAAAACTTTTTTCTCGCTCCTCCTTGCTTTCTTAATTTCATTATCATCTCAGGCACAACAAACTGATGTTAACTACGGTGAAAACCCTGATGAATGTAAAAAAAATCTAACAATCATGCTTACTTATTATAAGCAAAAATCTTACAGAGATGCAGCAAGAACTTGGAGGTGGTGTTTTAAGAACTGCCCTGAATCTTCAAAAAACATATATATAGTTGGTGAAAAAATAATGAAAAACTTTATGAGTGAATCTAAAGAAGATAAAGCCTTACGATCTACTTATATCGATACATTATTAATGATGTATGATAAAAGACTAAAACACTTCTCTAATGATGATAAAGGAAAAATTAAGATATTAGAATCTAAAGGAAAAGCACTTGCACAATTTCGAATCAATGAATCCTATGAGGAAGCATTCAATTTATTAGAAACAGTTGTTACAAGTCAGTTCCCAAAAGTTAAATCAACTACGGCTAAATCCTACATGTATAGTGTTAAGATTATGCATAAAAAAGGAAAGCTAAGTTGCTATGATGTAATTCAAGCCTATTTAAAGACGATGGAAATCGTTGATGCTAACATTGATGCTAAACCCAAAAAATATCAAATACTAAAAGAAAAATCAATCAAGTATGCAGATGCTTGTTTAGATTGTGACCTATTAGATTCATTATATTCGACAAATTTTGAATCAAGTAAAAATGACACACTTTGGCTTGATGGGGGAATTGAATTGTTAAAAGAAAAGAAATGCTATAAAAAAGAGATCTTAGTTAAAATGCTGGAGAAAAGGTTTGAATCGGCTCCATCATCAAAAACAGCAATTACATTAGCAAAATACTTTTCAAATAAACAAAACAAGACAAAGGCTTTATCATTTTTTGATAAGGCGATTACGCTTGAAAAAGATTCTTCTGAGTTAGAAAAACACCTCATTAAAAAGGCTAAATTTCAAAATAACACAAGCAATTATTCTGGAGCAAGAACAACAGCTAACAAGATAATAAAACTTAACCCACAAGCTGCAAAAGCTTACCTGATCATTGGGAATTCGATTATTTACGGTTCTCCAAACTGTAAATCTTTAACCTTTGGAGGCGCTGAAGTGTTTTGGGTTGCTGTTGATTATTTTAATAAGGCAGCCAGGCTTGCAAAAGAACCTAAGACAAAAGCCAAAGCACTTGAGAAAGCTGATAAGTATTCAGCATACTTTCCAGCTAAAAATGCTATTTTTCTTAAAAGTTTAAATCCAGGTGATTCCTATAAAGTTGAGTGTTGGATTAATGCTTCAACAACCATTAGAGAAAAGAAATAATTGAGCGCACAATTCAAAAAGATATTCACTAAAATTATAAGTACTACAATGCTTATAATTTTTGTCTTTTCATGTTCCAGTGATTTAGACAACATGAAGCAATTGGTTCATATTGAAGGAGACATTCCTGATTCATATTATACTAGTTTTAATATCACTTATTCTGATTCAGGTGCTTTAAAAGTTAAAATCACTGGCGAAATACTTGAGCAGTATGCAGGGACAAAAGAAGTTGAAGGTAAAGACATTATGAAGGATAGTGTTCATATCCGATTTTACAATCAATTAAAAGAAGTTTCAAGTGAACTTAAAGCTGATTATGCTGTTCGATTTCATGCCTCAGAAAAAATGTATGCGAAAGGTAATGTGATCGTAATTAATAACGAAGGTGAAAAACTAAATACTGAAAAACTTCTTTGGGACGCTAAAACAAAACAAATTATTTGCGACACAACCGTTCTTATAACCAAACCAAGCGGACAAAAAATCATTGGAACTAGTTTGGTTTCTGATCAAAATTTTGAAAATTATCAAATCACCGGCATTACCGGAGAACTACCATTTAAACGTGAAAAATCGCCTAAATAAAATTTTTGAATACACTTGGCTAACAATAGCTGTTTTAGCAATAATTGCATTTATTTATTATTATTACAACTATGGAATTCAGACTGTTAAGCCACTTATTATCATAATTCCTATTTCTATTACCTTTTATTTAATTAGAAGACAACGAAGTAGTAAATTTGAAAAAGAAAAAAAATGACCGATTGGTTAATTATAATTTCTACTATTCTAGTATCTGCGATTTTTTCGGGGCTTGAAATTGCTTTTATCACAGCGGATAAAATGCGAATGGAAATAATTAATAAAAAAGGTGGTATAACAGCGAAAGTATTAACAGCTTTTACAGGTTCACCTTCTCGGTTTATAGCAACCCTTTTAATTGGTAATAATCTAGCCTTAGTAACCTTTGGTGTTTATATGGAGAAATTACTGGAGCCACAATTCAAATTATTCACAGAAAACACTTTATGTATTCTTTTACTACAAACAATCGTTTCGACCATTGTTATTTTACTTTTCGCAGAATATTTACCAAAAACATTATTCAGATTAAAACCTAATCTCACTTTAAGGTTTTTCTCATACCCTATGTATGCAATTTTCTGGAGCTTGAAGTGGGTTGTAATCAGTATTGTAGGCTTCTCTAAATTCATTTTAAGGAAATGTCTTAACGTAGATTTAAAAGAAGACAAGCCCATCTTTGGAAGAATAGAGTTAAAACAATATTTAAATGCAAGAACGAACAATACTAAAGATGAAGAAAAGCTTGACTCTGAAGTTCAGTATTATAAAAATGTTTTAGATTTCCAGTCAGTTAAGGTAAGAGATTGCATGGTCCCAAGGACAGAAATAATTGCCTTAGAAATCAACACCTCACTTGAAAAACTGAACAAAGTATTTATCGAAACTGGTCATTCTAAAATTCTAATTTTTAAAGATTCAATAGACGAAATTATTGGCTTTGTGCATTCTAAAGAAGTATTTAAACAACCCAAAACAATTGGATCAATACTACTTCCTCTAGGCTATATTCCTGAGTCAATGCTAGCTCAGCGTGCATTAAACAATTTCATCCAATTAAGAAAAAGTGTTCTAATTGTAGTTGATGAATTTGGAGGAACAGCTGGAATGTTAACTGTAGAAGACATCCTAGAAGAAATCCTTGGTGAAATTGAAGATGAACATGACAAAATAGATTTAATAGAAGAGCAATTAAGTGACTTTGAATTTTTATTCTCAGGTCGCTTGGAGGTGGACTATCTTAATGAAAATTATGACTTGAGAATTCCAACAAATGAAAGCTATGAAACAATAGCTGGTTATATCTTCCTACAAACAGAATCTATTCCCAAAGAAGGTGACGTTATTATGATAGATCAATTCTCAATTTTGATTGAAAAAGTTAGTGAAACACGCATCGAATTAATCAAATTAATCGTTACTCTAGAAAGCTCAGAAGATTAAATCAGGATTATTGTTCTTCAACTGTTAAAACAACTTACTTTTTTTTCATTTATCAATCAAACTGTAGTATATTCGTGCACCTTTTAAAATTGGATAAAAATGGCAATGATTCAAAAAATTAGAGACAATTCTTTATTAACATTAATCGTAATTGGTGGAGCTGTTTTTGCTTTCATCCTAACAGATTTTTTAAGCAGTAATCCTGGAAGTAAAATTGACAACTCTGTTGGTTCATTCGAAGGTGTTGAAATAACAAATGACGACTTTAGGGCCGAGCGTGAAAAAATTGTTTTCTTAACAAACCCTGGACAAAACTTTAGTAGTGTTCAAGATTTTCAAAAAGGTCAATACACGAATCAAACTTGGAACAGCATTCTTAGAGATCGTTTCCTTCTGAACGAATGTAAAGAACTTGGAATTACAATTACTGGTAATGAAGAAGAGGATATGTTAGTTGGTCAACAACCTTCACCATTTTTTGTCAACTACTTATTTGGTGGGCAAAGTAAATACGAACAAAACCGTCAACAAATTTCATCAGACCCTTCGAACTTTGCAAAGTTTGCTTACTTAGGTCAACGAAACCAGCAAGGTCAAGTTGTTAACGAAATCCCTTTAGGTCAAAACGCTTACTGGGTTAAGGATTTTGGTGTTAAACTTAGAATTCAAGATAAATTTCAGAGAATTCTATCCAGTTGTTTTTACACTACCTCATCCTTAGCTAAGGATGAATTTGTAAGTAATAATTCTACAAAAGACGTTCAAATCGCTTACGTCAATCTAAATACTATTTCTGATTCATCTGCTAATCCGACTGATTCTGATATAAAAGCTGCCTACAATGAACTGAAATCGCAATTTGTTAAAAAAGAGGAAACAAGAAAGTTATTGTTTGCAAAATTTGACTTGCAACCTTCACAAACTGACAGATCGAATGTAATTAAAAGTGTTGCGAGTTTAAAACAAACTTTAATTGAAGAAAAAGAATCTAAGCTCTTCATAAAAAATGAAAGTGAAACTACGATTGATCTTAATTTTTACAAAAAAGGTGAATTCACAGATAAAACTGCAGGAATTGATACTTTAATGTTCAATCTTAATAAAGGAGATGTATACGGTCCATTTACAAACCCTGCACAATCGAAGTTTGGAGTTGCTAAAGTTTTAGATGTTAAACGTTTAGCTGATTCAGCAAAAATCAACTCATTCCTAATTTCACCAATGACTTGGTATGAAAGAATTGTCACTGACCCACAAGATCAAAAGCAAGCTGCTGACTTTAGAAAAGCTTACAGAGAAGGTGCTGACAGTTTAGCTGCATTGATTAAAGCTAACCCTGCCTCTATGGCTACTATCCCTAAAGACTTTTGGTTAGATACTGTTGCAATTCAAAAGAAAGGAAACATCGGATGGATTCAAACTAACTTCTTTGAATTCGGTAAAAACTTTAATGATAGTGTTTTCTTTGGAAAAACTGGTGATGTAAAAGTTGTTCCTGTTAGCTTTCAAAAAAACCAACAATTCCTTTCAATTCTTCACATTGAGAAGTTCGGAGAAAAAGTTAAGAAAATGCAAATTGGTGTAATTACCAAAAACGTTACTCCTGGAGATGAAACTTTAGATGAGTATATGGGAAAAGCTAATCAAGTTGCTTTTGCTTTAAAAGATGGTTTTAAAATAACTTCTTTACGAGACAGTTTACAGTTTGTAGTGGATTCTTTAGATGTTACTGGCTCCACATTCTCATTAAGAGGTGTTTTAGATAGTAGAAAAGTTATTAACTGGGCGTTCGATACGGAGTTAAATCAACCATCAAATGTATTCACAACTCCTAATTCTTATTTAGTTGCCATTGTTACCGATGAAAACTCTAGTGAATACAAGTCTTTAGATGATGAAACTGTAAAATACACTTGTGAAGATCACGCAAGAAGAAGTAAGCAAAGAAAAGAGGTATTGAAAAACTTTCCAGAAGTTACTGCTGAGAATATTACTCAATTTCCTTCTTTATACAAAGGCGGTTTAGTAAACAATTCGTCCGCTGTAAAAATCAAACAAGGTGTTTCTCAATTCTCAAGGGAATCAAAAGTAACTGGAGCAATTGCTGGCCTAAATGCTGGAGAAGTTTCTGAGATAATTGAAGGTGAATATGGTGTTTACGTAATTTACGTTGCGAAAGAAAACAACGCTGAAATTACTGAAGATAATACTTTTGAAGTTGAAAAAAACCAAATTAAAGGAACAACTCAACGAATCGGAGGCTTATTACTTGATGAGTATGTAACTGAAAAATCAGATTTAAGTGATAATAGAAAAACATTAAGATAAGCTTACAATACTTTCTAATTAAAGTCACTTCAATAGGAGTGGCTTTTTTTGTGCCTTTACTTTTATTTGCAGAATATCTGTATTACTACCCTATTATTATATTTAATTAATGCATCAATACAATTTAAACAACGCTTAGCAACAGAGGTTAAAACAGTAATTATTTCAAGCACAGCTAAGGCTTAAAATCATCCATATCCATTAAACGGTAAAATTTGTAAAACGCATTAATGACACACTCTTTTGTACTAAACAATACATGTTAAATTTCACTACTTATCGCGGGATAAGGATTGTAAACAATTCTTTAGCAGTATGTTTTTGAACATATTACTTTGTCAGAAAGTTAAATTACAAATTGGCATAAAAAAAGAGTCTAAAAAAAATTAGACTCTTTTTGATTTTATGAGTTTTAATACTATGCCTTACCGCAGCATTGCTTATACTTCTTCCCACTTCCACAAGGGCAAGCCTCATTTCGTCCAACAACCAATTGAGCTTTAGCTGGAGAATTGTTTTGTTCGGCGATAGACCCATCCAAATTCCCTCTTGAAGCCATTACTTTTGGTGAAGAAATAACTTTTGGTGATTGGGGTGGCGCCACTCTTCTTTGTTGTTTTTGCGCATTTGGATCGTCCTGTAAAATTCCGGCTTTCATTAAGAAGGATACAATCTCCAAGTTTATTTTCTCCATCATAATTAAGAAAATGTCATAAGACTCTTTCTTATAAACTAATAAAGGATCTTTTTGCTCCATAGATGCATTCTGAACATTTGTTCTTAAATCATCCATTTCACGTAAATGCTCTTTCCATTCTTGATCTATAATTGCTAAACTAATTGATCTTTCAAATTGCTTAATTACTTCAGCAGCTTGAGAATCGTAAGCCTTATCAATATTTACTGATATTTGAAGAACCTTAGATCCATTTGTAAAAGGTACGTTCATACTTGAGAACTGATCTCTTTGCGTTTCGTAAACCTCTTTGATAAATGGCATTGTCGCCTGAGCCAAGCCATCTTTTCTATTCTTGTAAGCTTCAACAACTGTTTTAGCTACAATTTCGAATAAGCTCTTATCAGAAGAATCCGTAAATTCAGATTCGGTTAATGGAGACTCTATTCCTAAATTTGTAATTAAATCAACTTTAAACGCCTCAAAATCTTTATTATAAGTATACCTTAAAACAATCGATTCAATAGCATCCATGAACATATTAGACACATCAATACTCAATCTGTCTCCATAAAGTGCGTTTCTACGCTTTTTATAAATAACCTCTCTTTGAGCATTCATCACATCATCATACTCTAATAAACGCTTACGCATTCCGAAGTTATTTTCTTCTACCTTTTTTTGTGCTCTTTCAATAGATTTAGATATCATTGAATGCTGAATTACTTCGCCTTCTTCTAATCCCATTCTATCCATCAGTTTCGAAATTCTTTCAGAACCAAATAAACGCATTAAGTTATCATCAAGTGAAACAAAGAATTGAGATGACCCAGGATCTCCCTGACGACCAGCCCTACCTCTTAATTGTCTATCAACCCTTCTTGACTCATGACGCTCAGTTGCAATAATAGCTAAACCACCTTTAGATTTAACTTCATCAGACAACTTAATATCTGTCCCTCTACCGGCCATATTGGTAGCAATAGTCACCATATTAGCTTTACCAGCTTCTCTTACTATTTGAGCTTCCTGCCCATGCCGTTTCGCATTCAACACATTATGTTTAATGCCCCGCATTTTAAACGTCCTACTAAACAATTCAGAAATCTCTACAGAAGTCGTTCCAACTAAAACCGGGCGACCTTGTTTTGATATTTCAGTCACCTCTTCAATTACTGCATTAAACTTTTCGCGTTGTGTTTTGTATACTTTATCCTGACGATCATCACGAACAATTGGTTTATTCGTTGGTATTTCAATTACGTCTAATTTATAAATATCCCATAATTCAGCAGCTTCAGTAATAGCCGTACCAGTCATACCACTTAATTTGTGATACATTCTGAAATAATTCTGTAATGTTACGGATGCATAAGTTTGAGATGAAGCCTCAATCTTAACGCCCTCTTTTGCTTCAACAGCTTGATGTAAACCATCACTCCACCTTCTACCGTCCATAATACGACCGGTTGACTCATCTACAATCTTAACAGCATTATCCATAACCACATAATCCTTTTCCTTTTCGAAAAGAGTATATGCTTTTAATAATTGCTGCATCGTATGAAGTCTTTCAATCTTTATACTGTATTCCTGCGTTACTTTTGTTTTAGCTTGAGCTTTTTCTTGATCTGAAACTAGAGTATTGTCAACCTCAGCTAACATTAAACCTAAATCAGGCATTACGAAGAAATTTTTATCGTCAATAGACTTAGAAATCAATTCTATACCTTGTTCTTTTAATTCAATTGTATTTGACTTCTCATCAATTACAAAAAACAACTCATCATCAATAACATGCATTTGCTTACCTTGCTCTTGCATGTAATTATTTTCAGTTTTTTGAAGTAATTGCTTTACTCCTTGCTCACTTAAAAACTTGATTAATGCCTTATTTTTTGGTAGCCCACGATAAGCTCTTAAAAGTTCCTGCCCAGCTTCCTTAGTCTTTTCCTCTTTAAAGAGACGTTTTGACTCTGATAACTTCTTAGTAATTAATTGCTTTTGAGCTTGAAACAATTGCTGAACAAAAGGTTTTAATTTATCGAATTCCATGTTTGTTTCACGGGTCATTTGACCTGAAATAATCAGTGGTGTTCTTGCATCATCAATTAAAACAGAATCGACTTCATCAACAATTGCATAATGATGCTTACGCTGAACCAACTCCTCAACATCCGATGCCATATTATCTCTTAGGTAGTCAAACCCGAATTCATTGTTGGTTCCGTAAGTGACATCACAATTATAGGCAGCTCTTCTTTCCTCACTATTCGGTTGATACTTGTCGATACAATCAATTGATATACCATGAAATTCAAATAAAGGAGCCATCCAATCACAATCACGAGTAGCTAAGTAATCATTTACCGTTACCAAGTGAACTCCTCTTTGAGCTAATGCGTTCAAGTAAACAGGAAGTGTTGCTACAAGAGTTTTTCCTTCTCCAGTGGCCATTTCTGCTGCTTTACCAGAATGAAGAATAACTCCACCAATTAATTGAACTTGATAATGCTCCATTGCCCATTTTATTTCATTACCACCTGCTTCCCAAGTTGTATTATAAATGGCTTTATCTCCTTCAATACTAAAATTACTTCGAACTGATGCAAGGTCACGATCGAACTGAGAAGCTGTAACCTCTAGCTGATCGTTATCCTTAAATCTTCTTGCTGTTTCACGAATTGTTGCGAATGCTTTGGGAAGTATTTGATTCAATACCTCTTCAATCTTTCCATCAATCAATTTGTTGATCTCATCGATTTGCTTATAATAAGCCTCTTTTTCTTTTACTTGTAAACCTAAAGTATCAGCTTTAACCTTTATTTCAGCGATTTGACTTTCTTCAGCTTTAATATAAGCTTTAATCTCAGTTCTAAACTTATTTGAGTTTTCCCTCAGCTCATCATTTGAAACTAATTTCAACTTTTCTTGCTCTGCTAGAATCTGCTTAACAAGTGGCAAAACAGCCTTTATATCTTTATCACTTTTCTTTCCAAAAAGCTTAGTAACTACTTTTCCTACCGAACCAATCATTTTTATATAAATTTGGTGTTTTTTCCATCCATAATATCAAAAAGGATGCAATAATCAAATTTAAGCTAAATCACTGTAAAATCGGCATATTTTACACTTGGAACATGACAATTAATCCATAAAAAAGGGCTAATTAAAATTAGCCCTTCACCTTATACTAAACATTTTAGTTAATCATCCAATTTCAATACTGCTAAGAATGCGCTTTGTGGTACCTCTACCGAACCAATTTGACGCATTTTCTTCTTCCCTGCTTTCTGCTTTTCTAATAATTTTCTTTTTCTAGAAATATCACCACCGTAACATTTTGCTGTTACATCCTTTCTTAATGCTGAAATAGTTTCCCTTGCAATAATTTTCGCACCAATTGCTGCTTGTATGGCAACTACAAATTGTTGACGTGGAATTAATTCTTTTAGCTTCTTACAAATTTTCTTACCTAAATTAAAAGCATTATCGGCGTGTATTAATGCTGAGAGCGCATCAATATGATCTCCGTTTAAAAGTATATCCATTTTCTTCAAATTGGATTGACGCATTCCTGAAGGGTAGTAATCAAAAGAAGCATATCCTTTTGATACAGATTTTAATCGATCGTAAAAATCGAATACAATCTCAGCTAATGGCATCTCAAAAGTTAATTCAACTCTATCAGCACTTAAATAAACTTGGTTACTTAACTCTCCTCTTTTCTCGATTGCTAAAGTCATTACCGATCCAACAAATTCAGATTTAGTAATTACTTGTGCTTTTATGTAAGGTTCTTCAATCCACTCGATACTTGAAGGATCGGGTAATTCTGATGGATTGTTAACAATAAATTCTTTTCCAGACCTCGTAGCGCAATTGTAAGATACGTTGGGTACAGTTGTAATTACATCCATCTCAAACTCACGCTCTAGTCTTTCTGTAATAATTTCCATGTGCAACATTCCTAAGAATCCACATCTGAAACCAAAACCTAAGGCTGCTGAGCTTTCGGTTTCAAAAGTTAACGAAGCGTCATTCAGTTGCAGTTTTTCCATTGCAGCTCTTAAATCTTCATAATCCTCTGTTACAACAGGATACACCCCTGCAAAAACCATTGGTTTAACCTCTTCAAATCCATCAACAGCCGCCTCACATGGTGCGTTAAAATTAGTAAGAGTATCACCAACTTTCACATCTGCAGCACTTTTTATTCCTGAAATAATGTAACCAACATCCCCCGTTTTTAATTCTTTGAGAGGTTCCATATCTAAACGCAAAATCCCAATTTCATCTGCAAAATAATCTTTTCCAGAATTAAAGAACTTTACTTTGTCTCCTTTTTTAATGCTCCCATTTAATATCCTAAAGTAAGCAATAATACCCCTAAAGGAGTTAAAAACAGAATCAAAAACCATTGCTTGGAGTGGTGCATCAGGGTCTCCTTTGGGAGCTGGAACATCGTTAATTACAGCTTTTAAAATATCTTTTATTCCTAATCCTGTTTTCCCAGATGCAGGAATAATTTTATCTCTTGAACAGCCAATTAAATCAACAATTTGATCGGCAACCTCTTCAGGCTGAGCACCAGGTAAATCCATTTTATTTAAGATCGGAATAATCTCTAAATCATTCTCTAAGGCTAAATAAAGGTTCGATATTGTTTGTGCTTCTATTCCTTGAGCAGCATCTACAATAAGTAAAGCTCCTTCACATGCAGCAATACTTCTTGATACTTCGTATGAAAAATCAACATGTCCAGGGGTATCAATTAAGTTTAATTTATACTGTTCACCATCTTGCTCATAATCCATTTGAATAGCATGAGATTTAATCGTGATTCCTCTTTCACGTTCGATATCCATATCATCCAGAGTTTGCTCTTGCAAATCTCTATCTGACACAGTACCAGTCTCCTGTAGTAATCTATCTGCCAAAGTAGATTTACCGTGGTCGATATGTGCTATAATACAGAAGTTTCTAATGTTTTTCATAAATACAAAAGTAAGTAAATTTTAAGCTGCGCGCTCATAAAGCACAAAATGCAATCGGTTTAACTATCTAGCAAATATTAATGCTTGAGATGGATTTGAAGAAGGCTCAATGATTTGTCCGTCTTCATAAACTTTTACTCCATTAACAAACGTAGATTTAATTTGAGCAGCAAACTCTTGTCCCTCAAAAGGAGACCAGCCGCATTTATATAAAATATTAGATTTAGTAACCATCCATGGGTTGTTTAAGTTCACTAATACAAAATCGGCTTGAAAACCTTTTTTGATAAATCCTCTATTTGGAATCTCAAACAATACTGCCGGAGAGTGACTCATTTTTTCAACAGCTTTTACTATTGAAATTTTTCCTTGTCTAACCAACTCTAAAACTCCAACCATGGCATGCTGAACCAAAGGACCTCCTGATGGTGCAGAAAAATACTTATTACTTTTTTCCTCAAGAGTATGAGGCGCATGATCGGTTGCAATAATATCAATTCTATCATCCAATACTGCTTGTAAAACAGCATCTCTGTCTACTTTTGATTTAACTGCAGGATTCCATTTTATATGTGTTCCTTTGGAGTCGTAATCTTCATCTGTGAACCACAAATGGTGAATACAAGCTTCAGCAGTAATTCGTTTTTCACTTATTGGAATATCATTTCTAAATAATTCAGTTTCTTTCGCTGTTGATATATGTAAAATGTGCAAACGGGCATCTAACTCTTTTGCTAGCTCAACAGCCATGCTACTTGATTTATAACAAGCATCTGCATCACGAATAATTGGATGATATTTTATTGGAAGGTCTTCTCCAAATTGAGCTTTATATTTAGCTTCATTACCTCTTACAGTGGCTTCATCTTCACAATGAGTTGCGATTAACAAATCACATTTTCCAAAGATATTTCTTAAAGTCTCACGATTATCAACCAACATGTTTCCAGTTGATGATCCCATGAATATTTTAATTCCACAAACGTTCCTTCCGTCTACAGCTAAAACCTCATCAATATTTTCGTTTGTTGCTCCAAAAAAGAAAGAGTGATTTGCCAAAGCATCCTTAGATGCAATATTAAATTTGTTCTCTAATTCAGCGTAAGTAGTTGTTTGCGGGTTGGTATTGGGCATCTCCATAAAAGAAGTAATTCCTCCAGCTACTGCTGCTCTACTTTCAGTTCTAATATTAGCTTTATGTGTTAATCCTGGTTCACGAAAGTGTACCTGATCATCAATCATTCCTGGTAACAAGTGTAATCCAGTGGCGTCAATTACTTCTGCGTTTTCATCCGAAAAACTTACATCTCCTTTAAAGACATCTTCAATCTTACCACTTTTAACAACTAAACTCCCAACAAACTCTTCGCCTTCGTTTACAATTGTTGCATTTTTAATGAATAATGTGCTCATAATCCAATTTTATTGAGCCACAAAGGTAATTGAACTTAGTAATATTGAGTAATAGTTTAGAGATTGTTTATCCACAAATAGGTAATCGGATCAATACTTTTTAAACCAAGATTTAATTTTCATAAATAAAACACCAAAAATTGCTTCTTTAAAGATAGAAGAACTCATTTTTGATTGTCCTTTTTTACGATCCGTAAAAATTATTGGAACTTCATTAATTTTAAACCCTAAACGCCATGCTGTAAATTTCATTTCGATTTGAAAAGCATACCCTACAAAATTGATCTTATTCAAATCAATTCGTTCCAAAACGCGACGATGATAACAAACATAACCTGCAGTTGTATCACGCACATGAATTCGAGTTACCCAGCGAACGTATACAGAAGCAAAATAGCTCATTAAGACTCTACTCATTGGCCAGTTCACAACGTTTACTCCACTAATATAACGCGAACCAACAGCAACATCTGCCCCATCAATTTCACAAGCGTTATAAAGATCTATTAATGAATTTGGTGGATGAGAGAAATCAGCATCCATTTCTATAATGTAATTGTAATCGCGTTCCAAAGCCCACTTAAACCCATGAATATAAGCTGTTCCTAGACCTAATTTACCTGTTCGCTCTTCAATGTGGAGTTGACCATGGAATTCTTGTTGCAGCTTTTTAACAATATTCGCTGTCCCATCAGGTGAGCCGTCATCAACTACTAAAACATGGTATGATTTTTCTAACCCAAAAACCAAACGAAGAATATCTTCGACATTCTCAATTTCATTATAAGTTGGTATTATTATTAAAGTGTTCGACATTATTTTGCGAATGCAAGTTAAATATTAAAAGGGAAATATAAATGTTATTTTAAAAAGTTCATTACCTCATCAAAGAATTGCACCGGGTTTTCTGCGTGTAGCCAATGTCCAGCATCATCAATTGTAGTGTATTGTGCCATTGGAAAAATATCCTCTATTACATCAATATCATCCTCTGTTATATAATTTGAATTTTCCCCTCGAACAAAAAGTGTAGGATTTGTAAAATACGCGAAACCTTCTAGCGCCTCTCCTATGTTTTCAATTTGAGCACTCAATACTTTTAAATTGAATTTCCAACCTAATGTTTTTTTATTTTTCCTTGTTATTCCTTTCATTAAGAACTGAACGATTCCTGGATCTTGAATAGACTCTTCAATTTTAGCTTGAACATCTTTTCGATCTGTTATAAATTCGAAATTAACAGATTCTAATGCTGCTATTATGTTTTGATGATGCGGAGCGTAGTACTTTGGAGCAATATCTGTTACTACCATCTTCTTAATAAACTGAGGATTTTCTATAGAAAATTGCATTACTGTTTTACCACCCATGGAATGCCCTAACAAATGTGCTTCTTCAATATTCTCAGACTCTAAAAACTGCAATAAATCAGCAGCCATTGCTTTGTAATTATGCTTATCAAAATGAGGTGACTTCCCATGATTTCTTTGATCCAAAACATAGGTTGTGAAATGTTCACCAAACTGCTTACCCAGAGATTGCCAATTATCTAATGATCCAAAAAGACCATGCAAAATAACTAAAACCGTTTCACCTTCTCCATACTTCTTAAAATTCAATCCCATTATCTGTATTTAAAGCTCGTCTATATAATTGTATTGTGTTTTCCAATCCTAAATATAAGGCATCGGAAATTAAGGCATGTCCAATACTAACTTCATCCAATTCAGGGATTTCTTTTGCAAAATAATTTAAGTTTTCTAAACTTAAATCATGTCCGGCATTTACGCCTAAGTCTATATCTTTTGCAAATACTGCAGCTTCTTTATAGGGTAAAATCGAATCTAAATTTCCTTTTGAGAATTCATGTGCAAATTGTTCTGTGTACAATTCAACTCGATCAGCGCCCGCTTTTTTCACCCATTCAATTTGTTCTAAAGTAGGATCAACAAAAATAGAAACTCGGATTCCTTCATTTTGAAATTCTTTTATTACCTCTGATAAAAGTTTAAAGTTATTCTTTACATCCCACCCAGCATTACTCGTAATTGCCTCTGGTCCATCAGGAACTAAAGTGACTTGAGCAGGTTTGTTTTCTTTGACTAATTCAATAAAACCATCGCCAGGATATCCTTCAATATTGAATTCTGTTGATAACACAGGATTAAGATCTCTTACATCTTGATAACGAATATGCCGCTCATCAGGTCTTGGGTGAACAGTTATTCCTTGAGCCCCAAATCTTTCGCAATCCTTAGCTACTTTGATTAAATTAGGCACATCGCCTCCTCTAGAATTTCTTAATGTGGCAATCTTATTTATGTTAACGCTAAGTACTATCATTTCTATTTATCTTATTGTAAAACTACAAAACTAAAAAAATACTACTTTTACAGTATCATTTTAATAGTATTTAACTGTGATCGCAAAAGAATTAATATCTATACACATACCATCCATCTCTTTTAGCGATGAGGCTGAAAAAGCTTTGAGGTTAATGGACGAGAACAGAGTGTCTCATATCCCGGTTGTTGATAATGGAGAATACCACGGTTTAATATCTGAAAATGAAATACTTGACTTAGAAGATACCTTTCTGCCTTTAAATCAAGTGAAATCTATACTTACAAGACCTTCTGTAAAAATGTATGACTACATTTATGACATCCTGTCTGTTTTTTCTCAGAATAACATTACAGCACTCCCTGTTTTAGATGATAATGATCAATACATTGGAGTTATTGGGCAAGAAGAATTGGTTAAAACCTTGGCTAAACTCACCAATGCCAAAGAACCTGGTGGTGTAATTGTTTTGGGTTTAAACATACGTGATTATTCTATGGTACAAATTGCTCAAATTATCGAAAGTGAAAATGCTAAAATTCTTTCTTCTTACACAAGCACGCAAGATGATTCTTTAAAAATGGACATCGTTTTAAAAATTAATAAGTCTGACCTTTCTTCAATTTTAGCAAGTTTTACACGCTATGACTATGAGATCAAAGCTTCTTTTCACGAAAGCGAATATGAAGAAGATTTAGAAAGAAGGTATAATCAATTTATTAAATACTTAAACATTTAATCCGTGAGAGGATTATTCTCATTCCTTGTTATATTTAGCATATTTGTTAATGGTTCGGTTTCTGCCAAAGAAATTGCAGAAATCAATGTTATTGGAAATAAGACGACCAAACTTAAAATAATTTTCAGAGAACTTACTTTTATAGTTGGAGACAATATTCTTCCTAAAGACACAGCAAAGCACATAACCAATTCAGAAAACAACTTATTTAATACATCCTTATTCAATTTCACAACAGTTAATTTTAAAGATACTTTAGGTAAATGGTATGTAGAAGTTGAACTTCAAGAACGTTGGTACTTATGGCCTGAGGTAATAATTAAATTTCAAGATCGAAATTTTTCCGAATGGAAAAAAAACAAGGACTTAAGTAGAATTGATGCAGGAGTACATTTAAATAAATTTAACTTTTTAGGCTTAAATCAAACACTTCAGATAAGTGGATATCTTGGTTTTACCGAAAAATTCGGGTTTAAATACAAAGTACCTTACATTAACAAAAAACTCAAAGACGGATTAAAGATAGCATCTAACTATAGTACTCGAAACGAAATTTTCACGGGAGTTCGTAATAATGAAATGATTTATTTAAAAAATGACTCGACTTCACTTTACTCAAGATTCAATTTTCAATTTGAATATTTTAGACGAAAAGGATTTTACCAAAATCAATACTTCAATGCTGAATTCATTCAGATCAAAACTCAAAATGAACTTTCTAATTTAAATAATCATTATTTAGGTCAGTCTGATAATTTATTGCGCTACGGTTTTTTGAGTTATAGGTATAAATTAGATAAGCGATTTAGTCAAAACTATCCCCTAAGAGGATTCTTTTTTGATGTTCAATTAAAACAGTTTGGACTAAATAAAATTGACAACTCTAATTTATCCGTAACACATATTCAAAGTAACTACAGATATTACACACAAATAAAAAACCGGTTATTTTGGGCCTCAGGTATTCATATTGGGCAGTTCATGCAAAATAACGTTCCTTTTATTTTCAAGAATGGATTGGGTTTTTCTAATTATGTAAGAGGTTATGAACCCTATGTCATCATGGGAAAAACTTCTAGCTTAATAAAAAACAACTTCAAAATTCAATTACTAAAACCTAAAAGCTATATAATACCGTTTATTAAAAAAATAAAAAAGTTTAGTAAAATACATTTTGCACTTTACCTTAACACTTACATCGACGCGGGTTATGTATTTGACAATAATCAGTTGACAAATGACTTAATAAATAACTTTCTCATTGGAGGAGGAACTGGATTGGACTGGATAACCTATTATGATGTGGTTATCAGAACTGAATACTCAGCAAATAAGATGGGTGAATATAACTTTAACATTAGTTTTGTTGCACCAATCTAACAAACGAATCATCTGTTAAACTTATTCGTACATAAAACGTAATATTGCACAATTATGAAAATAGGAGTTTACGGCATAAAATTTAATCCTGAGAAGCTAAGTACTTTTCAAAACCTTTTTACATTCCTAAAATCTAAATCTGCAGATAATACCATTTCTATCTATAGTGGCTTGCACAAGCAGCTGGTTGGAAATGTAAATGATATTGAAGGGTTTGGTAAATTCTCCTATTCTGATGAGATTAAGGGGTATGATTTACTTATCTGTTTAGGAGGAGATGGTTCCATTTTGGATTCACTTTCAATAGTAAGAAATTCAAATGTCCCTGTTTTTGGTATTAATACCGGTCGATTAGGATTTCTATCTAGCATTTCTACTGAAGATGTTCAAAATCCTCTTGAAGAAATTTTTGCTGGAAATATAAACTCTGAAAAAAGAAGTATCCTTAAATTATCTACGAAATCAAATCATTTTGGAGATATTAATTATGCTTTAAATGAAGTTACTGTGCATAAAAAAGATTCATCTTCGATGATGATTATTCATGCATACGTAAACGACAAATTCTTAAATTCTTATTGGGCGGATGGCTTAATCATATCTACACCAACAGGCTCAACTGGGTATAATTTAAGTTGCTCTGGCCCTATTGTAATGCCAGGAAGTGATGTATTCATTATCACCCCTATTGCTCCACACAACCTTAATGTACGACCTTTAATTATTCCTGATCATAAAAAGATTACTTTAAAATTAGAAGGTAGAGATGATGAATTTCTTGTTGCTTTGGACGCAAGGAGTGAACCTATTAAAATTGATGAGGAATTAGTGATCGAACATGGTGAATATTACATGAATGTAGTAAGGGCTCCTGATCATTCTTTCTTTAGTACAATACGAAATAAGTTGAACTGGGGACTAGATAATCGAAACTAATTGATATTTAATTCATTCATATTGGATTAGAAACGGTGAAATTCATATCTTTGTCCGGTTATAGTGTTTTAAAGCATTGAAAATGAAAGCTAAATTACTTTTAATTATTATACTTCTGGGAGTTGGTTTTAATTCTGAAGCTCAGCGTTGGAAAAGATATAGATGGGAAACCATTTTTGGAATAGGCGCATCAAATTTCCTTGGAGACTTAGGAGGTGCTGATCAAGTAGGAACGAACTACATGAAGGATTTAGAGTGGTCCAAGACAAGACTCGCTATTACTGCGGGATTAAGATTCAAGCAAACTCAACAAATATCTCATAAAATTGCTTTTACTGCAGGTATTGTAGCTGGTGATGATATGGAAACTGAAGATCCTATTCGTAGAGCTAGAGATCTAAATTTTAGATCTCCTATTTTGGAGTTAGGATATAATTTCGAATTCTATCTCAAGAAAGAAAAAAGAGGACACCGTTTTAAATTAAGGGGAGTAAGAGGACTAAGAAGCATGGCAATTTATCCCTACGGATTTTTGGGGATTTCGGGATTCTTTTTTGCTCCACAGGGTAAATTCGGTGACGGATGGCACTACTTAAAACAATATAACACAGAAGGTCAAACATTAACTCCAACTCGAACACCATACAGTAAGTTTCAATTAGCCGTTCCGTTGGGTCTTGGGTTAAAAGTTGCTGTTGATAGAAGATGGTTAGTTAGTATAGAATACGGGCTGAGAAAAACATTCACGGATTATATTGACGATGTGAGTACTACTTACTATCCTAACAATTTAATTGAAGACTCATTTGGAACAGATGCTGCTTTAGCTGCTGACCCTACTCAAGGAAGTTGGATTGGCGCTGCTTCATATGAACAACGTGGAGACCCTACAGATAACGATACTTACATGTTTTTACTATTAAGTGCAAACTACAAATTAAAAACTACCAGAGGTGGTTTACCTAAATTCAGATAAAATTAATAAAATTCAAATACTAAAACCTAAACCTATACGTTTAGGTTTTGTTTTTTATGAAAGGTTTATTTTTCCATATATTTTTTTTCATATCCATCTCTATTCTACAGGCTCAAACACCAACTTCTAGCTGGGAGTTAGGAGCATTTGGAGGTGATTCATATTACTTGGGAGAAACGAACCGAAAACATATCTTTCCATTGAACTTAGCCTTTGGTACCTTCCTTCGTTATAATTATGATGAACGCCTGAGCTTAAAAGCAGCTTTAACAATAGGGAAAATAGAGGGAAATGATGCTAGTAGTAGAAATTCCTTCAACAAAGATCGAAACTTTTCTTTTACGTCTCAAATAATTGAGGGATCTATTATTGGTGAATTCAATTTTTTCTCTTTTTCAGCATTAGATCCGAATTCGTATTTGGCAACTCCATATTTTTTTATTGGAGCTGCTTTTACAAACCATAATCCTAAAGCTAATTTTAACGGGATTCCAATTAGCACAGCTAACCTTCAAACCGAAGGAAAAGCATTTTCGAAAAATATTTTTGTGATCCCACTTGGTGTTGGTATCAAAACAAGATTTAATAATTGGGGTGTTGGTTTAAATTGGGGAATCAGAAAAACCTTTACAGACTACATGGACGACATTAGTACTAATTACATTCCAGAAGCCTCAACAACGTCCGAAAGTCAAGCAAGCATAGCGAATACAACACAATATTCTAATGTTGATCATATAAAAAGAGGTGACCGATACAATAAAGACTGGTATGTGTTTACTGGATTAACAATTTTTGTAAACTTAACCCCTGAAGAGGTGTGTCGTAAATGAATTAAAACACTACTTTTGTGGGCTTAAGCTAATTCAAAACTAACAAGTTTAATGGCTAAATTTGAAGAAGTAAATAAAAACAACATACCTAAGCACGTAGCCATTATTATGGATGGAAACGGGCGATGGGCTAAACAAAAAGGTAGACTTCGTGTTTTCGGACATAAGGGCGGTGTAAAAGCAGTCCAGTCTACAATTGAAGGAGCGGCCAAAGTTGGGGTTAAATACGTTACTTTATATGCCTTTTCTACAGAGAATTGGAATCGGCCCAAATTTGAAGTTAACGCTTTGATGGACCTACTTGTTGACACAATTAAAAAAGAGGTTAAGACTTTAAACAAAAATAAAATTCGCTTACAAGCAATTGGAGATTTAGACTCATTACCAAAAAAAGCACAAGAAAAGCTTCAGTCTGCTATCAATGAAACAGCTTCTAACGATCATATGACTTTAATTTTAGCTCTTAGTTATTCTGCAAAGTGGGAGATAATCAATGCAGTAAAATCAATTGCATTAAAATTTAAAGAAGGTAGTATCGGTGAACACGAAATTAACGAGGAGTTAATTGACAAATCACTTTCTACTGACGGAATACCCAATCCTGAGTTAATGATCAGGACCTCAGGAGAACACAGAATTAGTAATTTTCTACTTTGGCAATTAGCTTATGCAGAATTATATTTCACATCTAAGTTGTGGCCTGACTTTAGAGACGAAGACTTTTATGATGCTTTAATCAGTTTCCAAAATCGAGAACGTCGTTTTGGGAAAACAAGCGAACAACTAATAGAAAAAAACAATTAATGAAACTACATTTCACAATATTTCTATTTGCAATCTTCACGCTTGTCTCTACAGGACAAGTTACTGGTGATTCAGTTCAAATAAACCCATTGGATTCGACCCTTGGAGCAGAGATTAAGCTTAAAGAAAAACCCGCTTTCAATCTAAATATACCTAAGGTATATACAATCAAATCAATTGAAATTGAAGGAACAAATAGAAATAAAAGTGCCGTCTTATTACGAAGTGGATTAGCAGAAGGAGATCAAATAAAAATACCTAGTGATGTTACTTCTGATGCGATTAAAAAGCTTTGGGATTCTAAACTTTTCACAGATATAAAATTATATATCTCAAAAATTGAAGGCGACAATATCCACTTACTTTTCAAATTCAGGGAATCTCCACAAATAGGAAAAATTGTTGTTGTAAAAGCTGAAACAGGAAAAAACCCTAGTAAAAGTGAAAGAGAAGACTTAGCTGGCGATTTAAAAAACTTAACCTACAGATCTTACGGTCCAAATGTTATTTTCAGAGCAGAAGAAATTATCAAGAATTTTTATTTCTCAGAAGGAAAACTTTATCCTCAAATAAAACATTACACAAAAAACGACACTACAAAGAACAATAAATTAATATTGTTCTTTGAAATAGATGAAGGTCCGAAAGTAAAAGTTGAGGATATTGTTTTCAGAGGAAACAGAGCTCTTCCTGATTCCAAATTAAAAAGAGCGATGAAAGAAACCAAAACAAAAATTTGGTGGAATATTTTTAGAACCTCTAAATTCATCAATGACGAATATAATCAGGATTTAGAACTAGTTAAAGCTGTTTATATGCAATATGGTTTCAGAGATATGCAAATTATCTCAGATACTATTATTAAAACTTCGGACAATAGAGTTAAACTAGAAATTACAATTGATGAAGGAAAAAGGTATTATTACCGAAACATTAATTTCGTAGGTAACGCGAAATACACAAGCGACTTCCTTTTAAACTATCTAAATATTAAGAAAGGTGATATTTATGACGAACAACGTTTAAACCAACGTTTATCAATGGATCCTCAACAAACGGATATTAGCTCACTTTATCTTGATGATGGATATTTGTTCTTTAATCTAAATACTAAAGAAGTAAAAATTGAAAATGATTCTGTAGATCTTGAAATTCAAATTTTTGAAGGAAAACAAGCTATTGTTGGTAGGATTACTATCGTTGGAAATACAAAAACAAGTGATCATGTTATTTTAAGAGAAATCTACATGAAACCTGGTGAGCTTTTCAAAAGATCAGACATAATTAGATCACAAAGAGAATTAGCAAACCTTAAATATTTCAATCCTGAAAAACTTCAAGTTAATCCAAAACCAAACCCTGCTACAGGAACAGTTGATATCGAATTTGTTGTCGAAGAACAACCTTCTGACCAATTTGAATTACAAGGAGGTTTTGGAGCTGGAAGAGTTGTAGGTACACTTGGACTTAGCTTTAACAACTTTTCTACTAAGCGATTTTTCAAACGTAAGTCATGGGCGCCAATACCTTCTGGTGATGGACAAACATTAAGCTTAAGAGCTCAATCTTCAGGACCCTGGTACCAATCGTATAACTTTAGCTTTGTCGAACCTTGGTTTAGAGGAAAAAGACCTAATTCCTTAAGTACTTCAATATATCACACTAGATTACAAAGTACTTCTACTGGTGGTTATCAAAATATTACAGGAGCAAGCCTTGGGTGGGGAACTCGTCTTAAGTGGCCTGATAACTTTTTTAGATTTCAGACTTCTCTAGGCTATCAACGATATAACGTATTTAATTACAGCGGTTTAAATATCGCTACGGATGAAAAAGGACAGTTTAATAACTTAAACCTTAGACTTAACCTTTCTAGAAATAGTATTGATCAACCGATTTATCCAAGGTCCGGTGGAGAGTTTAATCTTTCAGGACAATTTACACTTCCATTTGTTTCATTAAATAACTCACAGGATGACATAGCTACAATGAGTGAAGTTGATCGTTACAAATGGATAGAATACCACAAATATAAATTACACGCAGGTTGGTACAATAAAATAGTAGACAACCTTGTCCTTTATTCAAAAGTAAACTTTGGTTTATTAGCGACTTATAATAAAGCAATTGGAGCATCTCCATTTGAAAGATTTTATATGGGTGGATCTGGTTTAACTGGGTTTAACATAGACGGAAGAGAAATCATCCCATTAAGAGGGTTTACAGAAGCTAATTCATCTAACGTTGTTTATAAAGGAGACGGATTAAACGGAGGTGTTGGGGCTCTTAAATACACATTTGAATTAAGGTATCCAATTAGTTTACAACAACAAGCTACTATTTACGCATTAACATTTGCTGAAGCAGGAAACACCTTTGAATCCCTAAAACAATTTGATCCGTTTGATGTTAAGAAAACTGCTGGAGTTGGTATTCGTCTTTTTCTTCCTATGCTTGGAATGCTTGGATTTGATTATGGATTCCCATTTGACGCAGCAAATAGAATACTCGAACCTTCATTCTCTTCATTTCCAGGACAGTTTACATTTACGTTCGGTGGAAATGTGAGTGGATGGTAAAATTAACAGCATGAAAAAATTAATATTCATTTTTGGTATACTGTTTGCATTTTCTGGACAAGCGCAAAAAATTGCTTTTGTTGATACAGAAAAGATTCTGGATAAAATCCCTGAATACAAAAGTGCTCAAGAAAAATTAGATGAGTTAGCAATTCAGTATCAGAAAGAAATTAAAGCTAAGCAATCGGAAGTCAACAAGCTAAATTCGTCATTTCAAGCTGATAAAATTTTACTCTCAAAAACAATGAGGTTGAAGCGTAAGGAAGAGATACAACAAGCAGAAAATGATCTTTCGAAAATAAGACAAAATAGATTTGGTGCTAAAGGAGATCTTTTTAAAGAAAGGCAGAAGTTAATTAAACCAATTCAGGATAAAGTATACAAAGCAATCCAAACTGTTGCGGAAGACGGAAGATTTGCGTTTATTTTAGACTCCTCGTCAAAGTTTGCTGTACTTTACTATAGCGACAAGTATGATAAAACAGAGGATGTTTTAAAAAAATTAGGATTTTAATAGTATTATTGTAAATCGAATTATATAACACTTATAAACAGTTACCATGAAAAAATTAATATTACTTGCAATCATCGTTATTTCGACTTCGACTGCATTTGCACAAAAAATTAAATTAGCGCACGTTAATACAGATACTATAGCCGCTCAATTAGCAGTTAAAGATTCAGTTGAAATGAAATTCCAACAATATCAGATGAAAGTTCAACAAGAACTTCAATATGAACAACAAAGATTAGCACAAGATCAAGCACAATTTGAAAAAACATATTTAACACTTGATTCAAATATTGTTCAAAGAGAATATAAAAGACTTCAGGCTGACCAGGCTGCGTTTCAACAAGAAACAGTTCCTCAACTTCAAGCCCAAGTTCAAGCTGAGCAAAGAAAGTTATTAATGGCCGTTGAAGGTAAAATTGAAGCTGCTGTTAAAAAAATTGGGAAGGCTAATGGTTACACTTACGTTCTTGATATTAATGCTGCTTTATACGCTGCAGGAACTGATATTACTGATTTGGTTAAACAAGAATTAGGTTTATAATATTTTATTACTTTGTAAAGTATTTTAAAAGTCCTCAATTGAGGACTTTTTTCTTTTCTATATATTGCTTAAATTGTTGTAAACTCTAAACTTGATTATTTCAACGATACAAGCAGATTTAATTTGGGAAGACAAATCTCAAAACTTTCAATTATTTGAAAAACTCTTTAGCGAGGTCTCAAATGATTCAAAATTGATTGTATTACCCGAAATGTTTACAACCGGATTCTCCATGAATCCAACTGCTTTTGCAGAAATGATGGATGGTGAATCGGTCACGTGGATGAAGCAACAGGCTACACATCTGAATAAATTCATAACAGGTAGTCTTATAATTAAAGAAGACAATCTATTTTATAATCGTTTAATCGTTGCTAATCCAAACGGAGAAGTCACATATTATGATAAAAAACACCTATTTAGATATGCAAATGAACATGAAAACTACTCCCCCGGATTAAAACATTTGATTGTGAAAATTGGTGATTTCAATATTGCATTTTTCGTGTGTTATGATTTAAGGTTTCCGGTATGGAGCAGAAATATCAAACTACAATATCATGCGGCTATATACCTTGCTAACTGGCCTAAAAAAAGAAGAGATCATTGGAGTACATTACTAAAAGCAAGAGCAATCGAAAATCAAGCTTACGTTATTGGAGTAAATAGAATTGGCGAAGATGGTAATGGTGTTGAATATAGTGGTGATTCGACAGTATTTAACCCATTAGGTGAAAAAGTTAGTACAACCGAACCCAATATAGCTACAGTTGAAAACATTAAGTTAAATTTGGACTTAATTAACGAATACAGAATAAAATTCCCTGCACATTTAGATGCAGATGATTTTCAGCTATAAAGCAATATGCCGCAAAAAATTCTTTTAATCACTCCTCCTTTTACACAACTGAATACGCCATATCCGGCAACGGCTTATTTAAAGGGATACTTAGATAAAAAAGGATACAATTGTGTTCAAGCTGATTTAAGTATTGAACTTTTCTTAAAAGTTTTTTCTAAAGAGTTCCTAGAGAAAGTATTCATTGATTCAAATAAAATTAATAACCTTTTATATCCTGAAATCCATAACGCGAAAAAAGATTACCTCAGCTCTATCGAAACTATTGTTGCTTTTTTACAGCAACCTAATACTATTAAAGCTTATCAAATATTAAATGATTCATTTCTCCCGAAGTTTCATCGATTCGCGAATCTAACGGAACTAGATTTCTCTTTTGGAGATATGGGACTGCTGGATAAAGCGAAATATTTTGCAACACTTTATATTGAAGAACTAGGAGATTTCATTCAAGCTAATCTTGATGAAGATTTTGGCTTTACTAAATATGCCGAAAAAATTGCACGAACAGCTACTTCGTTTACTCCTATTGAGAAAAAACTAAATACTGAACCTAGTTTAATTATTGAGGAACTTATAGCGTTAATCCATCTTAAAATAAAAAAGGAAAAGCCTACTTTAATTGGTTTTACAATTCCATTCCCAGGAAATTTATATTCAGCACTTAGATGCGCTCAATTTGTTAAAGCAAACTATCCTAAAATCAAAATCACATTTGGTGGTGGGTATTGTAATACTGAGCTTCGGAGCTTAAAAGACACAACTATTTTTAAATATGTTGATTATATAACATTAGATGACGGAGAAGCTTCAGTTGCTAAATTGATTGATTTACAAAATGAAGAAACAAGCCAAGATCAATTAATTAGAACCTTTGTTTTAGAGAACAACTCCGTTAAATACATTACGAACAATCCAGCCTTAAAACACAAAGACCTCCCCGCTCCTTCTTACGAAGGGCTTCCATTAGAAGATTATGTTGCATTTTTAGATGTACTTAATCCAATGCACAGAATGTGGAGTGATGGAAGATGGAATAAATTAACAATTTCGCACGGTTGCTACTGGGCTCAATGTTCATTTTGTGATGTTAGCTTGGATTATATTGGCAGGTATGAAAATACAACGGCAGAAGATTTAGTAAATAAAATGGAACAGCTTATTGAGCAAACGGGAGAAATAGGCTTTCATTTTGTAGATGAAGCCGCCCCCCCAAAAATGCTTCGAGCTTTATCTGAAGAGATTATTAAACGAAACCTTAAAGTAATTTGGTGGACGAATGTTCGCTTTGAAAAAACATTTTCTACAGCACTTTGTCAAGTCATGGCTGAAGCCGGCTGTATTGCCGTTACTGGGGGTTTAGAGGTTGCATCAGACAGATTATTAAAATTGATGAAAAAAGGCGTAAATATTAGCCAAGTAGCTAAAGTTGGTCAAAACTTTAGTGATCATGGTATTTTAGTCCATGCCTATTTAATGTATGGATTTCCTACACAAACAAAACAAGAAACAATTGACGCTGTGGAAATTGTTCGACAACTTTTTGAAAACGGTTGTATCCAGTCTGGATTTTGGCATTTATTTACAGCTACAGCGCATAGTCCCGTGGGATTAAATCCTAAAAAATATGGGATTAAAATTACCGGTCCTAAATTTGAAGGGTTTGCAGACAATGATCTTTTTCATACTGACCCAACGGGAACCAATCATGATCAATTTTCGGAAGGTTTAAAAACCTCTCTTTTTAACTTTATGAATGGTGCCGGATTAGATTGGGATCCTAGAGATTGGTTTCAATTTAAAACACCTGCAACAAAAATAGACCCGAACCTTATTTACAACACATTAAACAAACATTAAGATGGCAGGTTTAGGCTATTTTTATTATCATCCATTGGAGGAGTTTTATGTTTAATCTTTGTTTTTTTTACACAAAAAAACAATTAAAACCACCTTCTTAAATTTATCTGGAATCTCTATTCTTACTTGTGCTATAATGATATTTTAAGGATTAGTCGTAGCGTTTATCTTCTACATAAGGAAGATAATTCATGGTGTTGACCTCTATACTATAAAAATCAAACTCTTCTGTTATTTTCCCTTTTAAAGCATAAACACCTAAACCTCTAAAGGGATATTTAATAACCACTTGGGGGAAATGAACACTATCAATAAAATCACCTTTGGAGTCTACAAAAGTTCCAAAATACATTATATCTCCATTTGAAGTTTTGGTCGTTTTTATAAAAACAAAATAACCCAACATTACAACTACTTTATTTAAATGGTTTTTCATTTCAGAAGCCATCACAAACTTTTCCCCCTCGTTTTTAACCAAGCTAAAAGGAGAACACAAAGGGAAGCCTAGTAATTCTATTTCATCATGCGCATCCTCGAAGTTATGATAGTGTAATTGAGGAATTTCAAATTGCTTAGGTCTAAAGCTAAATAACTCATTTACTTCTTTTGGTTTTTCGCTTAAACTCAAACAACCTTCCCACAGCAACTCCTTTTTAGTTTTTCCCGTAAATCGAAAAGCACCTATCCTGATTAATAAATTCAACTGTGTTTTAGAAATAGGAATTCGTTTAATGAAATTATACAAATCCGTAAAACTTCCATTTCGATCCTTACTTTCTCCAATTGCCTTAATGATTCGAAATTCCAAGTCCTGAACCATTGATAACCCCAAGAAAATTTCTTTTTCGTAAATAGTAACTAGCCCCCTACTATTATTCACACAAGGTGCATGAATATTCCCCCCATGCATTTTCGCCTCGTGAATATAACTTTCTTGCCTGTAAAAGCCTCCACCATTATTAATGGTTGCTACCATATATTCCAAAGGATAATAAGCTTTGATATATAAACTCTGATAACTCTCTACAGCGTAAGATGCTGAGTGGCCTTTTGAAAAAGCATAACTTCCAAAACTCTCTATTTGCATCCAAACCTCAGCTGTGATGTTTTGAGGATATCCTTTTTTAGCGCAATTACTAAAAAACTTATCCTTTATTAAATGAAACTCATTCCGTTCTTTAAACTTCCGAGACATTCCTCTTCTTAAAACATCAGCTTCCTCCAAGGTTAGTCCAGCAAAAAAATGTGCTACTTTTAATACATCTTCTTGATAAACCATTACACCATAGGTTTCTTCCATTAACTCAGCTAATTTTGGATGCGTATATTTTCGCTTATCTGGAAATCTGAAACGCTGGATATATTCTCGCATCATTCCTGATTTTGCCACTCCTGGACGAATAATAGAACTTGCAGCAACTAGTCGCCTATAATCATTCGCTTTTAGTTTTGACAATAACATGCGCATACCCGGTGATTCCACATAAAAGCAACCAACTGTATTTCCCTTTTTCAACTGTTTCTTTATTTCAGGATCTTTTTTTAAAAGCTCTACATTTTCAATACTTCGAGATAAATCAACATTATGATTCTGTTGAACTAACTGGATTGCATCTTTAATCTTCCCTAATCCACGTTGACTCAAGATGTCAAATTTATGCAATCCAATGTCCTCGGCTTCATGCATACTAAACTGCGTAATCGGCACACCCTTTGGTGGGAAATTATGCGCTGTATAATTATAAATTGGTAAATCAGATATTACAATTCCTCCTGCATGAATTCCTAAATGATTTGGAAAACTTTGAATAACCTCGCTGTATCGAAGCGTTAATTGTGAAAGGTTGTCCAAATTATTAGGAGCATACCTCGTTAACACGTCAATTTCTCCTTTAGGTAAACCAAACACTTTCCCTATTTCTCTAATTGCTGATTTGTACTTAAATGTATTATACGTAGCTAACATTGCTACGTTTGAAGTACCGTATTTTTTAAAAATATAATTAATCACATCATCACGATCCGTCCATGAAAAATCGATATCAAAATCGGGAGGTGTTTTTCGGTATTTATTAATAAATCGCTCAAAGTACAAATTCAAATCAACAGGATCGACATTAGTGATATACATACAATAAGCCACCATACTATTGGCGCCACTTCCCCTTCCTACGTAGTAATAACCTTTGCTTTTAGCATATTGGGTTAAATTCCAATTGATTAAAAAATACGCAGTAAATCCTAATTTAAAAATGGTATCTAACTCCATATCCAACCTTGCTTTCTTAGGCGCATCCGGATTAGCATACCGTTCTGAAAAACCAACATAAGCGAGTGATTGTAATTGAATAAAGTCAGCATCTTTTGATTCACCAAAAACCTTTTTATTCTTAGAGGTCGTAAAATCAAACTCTATCGAAGCAGTTTCTAAAATTGTTTTGGTGTTTTCTAATAACCTTGGATAGAGTGCGAATTGCTTAGAAAGTGAATCCCAAGAAGAGATCGTATCATATTCAAAAGCCTGTTCCTCTAACGGTAATTTACTCAGTAAGGTGTTATTGTCAATCGCTCTTAATAAACGATGCGCATTAAAGTCTTTCTTGTTTCTAAAAGTTCCTGTTTGAAGCGCTACTAAACGGTGTGATGGGATTTCATGATTACGAATTGGTTTTCGTAATAATTGATCTGACCGAACACCTACATATTCCCAAGGTTTTAAAGGAAATCCTGAATATTTTTCCAATGGGTAAATTACAAAACAATCCATAAGAGATGGAGCTCTAGCAGGGAAATCTTGTTTTCTTTTTAAATACTCTGACAAAAATTGATTAAGAACTAAAAATCCATTATTATTTTGTGCTATTCCTATAAATTGTTGATCAATTCCGTTTCTAAAATCGATGCCAACAATTGGCCTAATATGATAGGCTGGACACAATCGAATAAAGTCTAAGACAGCTGAAGTAGTATTAATATCTGTTAATACAAAACTTCCCCATCCTGTTTCATCTCTATCAATCACATTTACGGCATGCTCCAGTAACTCTTTAGTTGACAAACTTCCGTAGCGTAAACTATAATATGTATGATTATTAAGCACTAATCCTGTTGACTGTTAAAAGAATTAAATGACTTTTTACGCGGATTTAAACCAGCTGCTCGTTTAATAGAACCATCCCCAAAGCGTGTATTCATTTTATCCATAGCCTTATAGAGATTAATCATATCTACCGAATCATCAAATAAATCAATTTGATAATTACCATGAACCAAGTAACTAAACTTCACCCCAATCAAGCGAATAAGCATACGTCTACTGTACAGCTTTTTAAACAATTCCTTAACGCCTTTTATTAAAACATGATCACAAGAAGTATAACTAATCCGCATTTGTTTCGTGTGCGTATCAAAGTTAGAATACCTGATTTTCACAGCGATACAGGCAGTTAGTTTTTGCTCACGACGTAGTTGACTGGCTAGCTTTTCAGTCATCCCTAATAAAACAGAACTTAGCATGCTTACATCAATCGTATCCTGATGAAACGTTTGCTCAGTAGATATTGATTTTCGCTCCGAATAAGGCGCTACAGGAGAATTATCTATCCCATTCGCTCTTTTCCATAAACCTAATCCGCTCTTTCCTAACAACTGCTGAAAAGCCTCCGCAGGCATCGCTTGAATTGTTTTTACATACTCAACGCCCATTTGCTTTAACAAAGCACTTGTTTGTTTACCGATATAAGGAATTTTCCTAATAGACAAAGGCGCTAAAAAAGGACGCTCCATTCCAATTTCAATTCTTTTCTCTCCGTTAGGCTTCCCTTCGTTAGTCGCTACTTTAGCTACAGTTTTATTAACAGATAAGCCAAACGAAATAGGCAAACCAGTCTCATTGATGATTTTATGACGTAATTCATGCGTAAATTGGTACGTTCCAAAAAAACGATCCATTCCTGTTAAATCAATAAAAAACTCATCGATTGATGTCTTTTCATACCTCGGAACATCTTCAGCAACAATCTCTGTAATTATATTTGAATAATAACTGTATTGATCCATATCTCCCCGAACTTGAATGAGTTCCGGACACAATTGACGAGCTAATCTCATAGGCATACCAGACCGAACGCCAAACGTTCTAGCTTCATAACTACAAGATGTAACCACCCCTCTATCCTCTTTACTACCTAGCGCTACCGCCTTACCCTTTAACCTGCTGTTTTTCAGTAGTTCAACTGACACAAAAAAGCTGTCCAGGTCAAAATGTGCTATTGCTCTATCTATCATTTTGACAAGATTTTTGTCAAAATATAAGACAATTTAATTAGAGAAACAAGCTATTTTTTAAGAATGATTTATATGAAAAAATTAACCCTTTATTTTACTCACTTCTAGTGAAAACAAAAAGTTATTTTATTTAACCATAGAGGATAAAATTATGAACGTAAGATGACTCTTTCGAAGAAAAATTCAAGTACTAAAGATTCCTTAAGCCTCAACCCAATCGCCATGTTCTTTGATTAAATTAATTAATTCATCAACTGCTTGATCAGAAGGCAATGCCTTTTTCACAACTTCTTGTCCTTTGTAAAGTGTAATTTTACCAACACCCGATCCAACATAACCATAATCAGCATCTGCCATTTCACCGGGACCATTTACAATACATCCCATTATTCCAATCTTCAACCCTTTTAAGTGGGAAGTTCTCGATCGAATTAACTGCGTTGTTTCTTGAAGGTCAAATAAGGTTCGTCCACAACTCGGACAAGAAATATATTCTGTTTTTGAAATTCGTGTTCTTGTAGCTTGAAAAAAACCAAAAGTAGTAGCCATTACTTTTTGAGCAGGCAAGTCTGACACGACCCAAACTCCATCACTTAATCCGTCAATTAGTAAAGCACCAAAATCGGTAGAGGCATACAATTGAAAGTCTTCGTGGGTTAATCCTTCATATCCTCTTTTAACGATAACAGGATTCGTATTTCCTTGGTCTATTAATTGATGGAATACTCTTCGATGGTCAGCCATACCATGCTCATGTGTGGTTGTTAAAATTAACACAGCATTAACAGGTAATTCAAACTCTTCTCCAATAACCTCTTCTGTTTTACCTTCAATAAAACATAATTTATCTGTATCGATATAATCACCCAATTCATAAATCGGAAAATGTCTGTCTTTACTTTCCTCCCACTCACTTCTATTTTGAATAACACCTAATGTCCCTGGGATGTTAAAATTGATAGATTTCTCTCCAATGTAAACATAATCTACAGCTACATCTTGAATCACCCACTTATCATCCTGCACATTGTATACATATCCAAATGGATATAAGTGAGACGGTTTAATTTCATCAACATGACTCAAATCAACAATTACGCGAGGTACTTCTGCTCCTCCAATATTTGCAACTGAAGTAGTTTTCCTTCTTTTGTATTCAAAAGGATTAATCGTTATTTTCTCTATTTGAGGTAACTTTTCAACCGCAGATCTTAAACTATATCTATCCGCTAATGCTTTTGCAATAGGAGCTTCAAACTCAGGATCTTCGGTTAATGAAACTCTAATTGTATCTCCTAAACCATCCTCTAATAAAGCGCCTATTCCAGCGGCACTTTTAATTCTTCCATCCTCACCATCTCCAGCTTCAGTAACCCCTAAATGCAGAGGGTAATTCATGCCCGAATCCATCATATTCTTCACCAATAAACGGTAAGCGTTTACCATCACTTTAGGATTACTTGCCTTCATAGAAAGAATCAAATTATGGTAATTTAAATCTTCACAAATACGCAAAAACTCCATTGCCGACTCCACCATTCCTAACGGTGTATCTCCATACCTACTTAATATTCTATCCGATAAGGAACCATGGTTTGTTCCAATTCTCATGGCAGTTCCGTTTTCCTTACATATCTTAACAAGTGGTGTAAACTTACTACGGATTCTATCCAACTCTGCATTGTAATCAGAATCAGTATAATCTATCTGTTGAAACCTCTTTTTGTCTGCGTAATTACCAGGGTTAACACGTACCTTTTCAATCAATCTTGCTGCAACTTCAGCAGCATTAGGAGTGTAATGTATATCAGCAATCAAGGGCACATTATATCCTCTTGCAACCAATTCCTTTTTAATCACACCTAAATTTTCAGCATCTCTTATACTCGGAGCTGTTATTCTTACGTACTCACAACCAGACTCAACCATTCTGATCGTTTGTTCGACTGTACCAATAGTATCCATTGTATCCGTAGTAGTCATACTTTGAATACGAATTGGATTGTTACCTCCAACGGCCACATCTCCAATGTTCACTTCTCTTGAAACGAATCTTGAATAATTAGTATAGTCGTTACAGTACTTCCAGTTCTTCTCAGACATATTGATTGATTTTCCTCAAAAATAAAAAAAAGCCTCGTTGATAGCGACGCTTTTTAACTTTGTTTAAGTAGAAATCTTTTATTTATCTATTTTGACTAATTAAAGGCTTTGTAAAACTTAAATGATTAGCTCGCTAATCATTTATTAGATAATGATTATTGGGGAATTATCTTAAGTTAAATCAAACATAACATTTAATAACTGAACCTTTTAAAGTTCTGATTGAAGCTAATTTAATTTCAGTTTGCAAAACACTAAATTCACTCAATTATAAAAAAGTATTAGCTAGCTTATATTCAGTTAAACAAGCGTCATTAAACCACAAACACATAGTACTATATTTCTCATATTATTAATAATGTCTTACGTTTTACAAATTACCATCCTTGGATTTCCCCATTAAATAAGATATCTTACCCACTTAAAATCTTTAATAGATTTTTTTAAAAATTAAAAAGTTGGCTTCTTTAAACTTTATTCGAAATGAATTTCTACCACTGAAATTCGAAAAGACATTTACTATTTGATTTAGTAAAAAAACAAGGAAAAGAATACAATTAAAAGGAGAATCGATCATACTCAGAAATGATCGATCACAATAGCTGGCTTAAAAAGAAACTAAAATAATGGAAGATTCTATTTACTTAGATTACGCAGCGACAACTCCAGTACATCCAAATGTTTTAAAAGCGATGCTTCCATTTTTTACAGAACATTTTGGAAACTCTAGTAGCTCAACGCATCAACATGGATGGTATACTAAAGGAGCTATAAAAAGAGCCCGTAAACAAGTTGCCAAAGCAATAAATTGCGAAGAGTCAGAGATTATTTTCACATCAGGAGCAACAGAAGGAATAAATCAAGGGATAAAAGGAATATTTAACCTTTATCATAAAAAAGGCAATCACATTATTGTAAGTAAAACGGAACATAAAGCTGTTATAGACACCATTAAATCATTAGAAAAAGAGGGAGCCGACATCACCTATTTAGATGTTAATTCAGAAGGGATTATTACAAAGAAATCTTTTGAAAGTGCTATTAAACCTACAACTATACTAGCCGCTGTAATGTGGGTTAATAATGAAACTGGAGTCATTCAAAATGTTAAAGAATTATCCGAAATAGCATTTAAAAACAATGTCCCTTTTTTATGCGACGGAACACAAGCTGTAGGAAAAGTGGAAATTGATATGCAGGATAATAAAATTGGCGTGCTACCAATTTCTGCGCATAAATTTTATGGTCCAAAAGGAATTGGCGCTTTATACATTCGCCGAAAAAGTCCAAGAATTACACTTGAGTCGCTCATAACAGGAGGAAACCAGGAAAATAGATTACGAGCAGGCACTTTGAATACGCCAAGTATAGTAGGATTAGGAGAAGCAATCGAAATCGCAATTACAAACTTAGAATCAAACACAAAAATACTGCAAGAGATCAAAGCTCAATTCAAAACTTTGTTCATTCAATTTAACGCCAAATTTAATGAGGCAGAATCGAATACATCTCAACATGTATTAAACGTATGTCTCCCAACTATAAAAGCCAATAACCTTTTAAAGCATACAAGGAAAATCAGTTACTCATTAGGTTCTGCATGCACATCTGAAACATTAGATCCCTCTCATGTACTCACAGCTATGGGACAATCAAAAGAAGAAGCTTTTTCGAGCTTTAGATTATCCTTCTCACCAACAATAACACAAAAGGAAATAGATACGGCACTAAACACTTTTAGTGTTGCTATGACTTCGCTTCTAGATTAATAATCCTTAATTCTAACTCAGATAATTTTTGCTGAAGCGGATTTTTATTTTCGATCATAAAGGAGGAAGAAAGTAATCCAACTACTTTAAAAAACACACCTTCTATAAAGTCAGGTTCCTGTACTTGCCAATACAATTTACCCTCTTTTAAAAGTAAAAATCCAAACGGTGATTTCCCGTATGCCTTTTTACAAAAAAGAACATCTCCTTTAGTAGCACTTACTCCATCTAATTTAATCGAGTCATCAAAAGTTAAACTAAAATCAGCTTTCGAATTTAAGGACGTTTTAAAAAATGTGTTCCCACTAATTAGTGTTAAATCACCGTGTTTATCGATTAAGGATTTGGGTAAAACAGAAGGCAATCCGTTTTCACTCGACGCAAAAGAGTTATTGCCTAATAATTTATCAGGATTAAAACCAGATAACTGATTTACCGTTAATTCAGCTGTAATAATCGCATCTAACGATATGCTAAATTTATTAGCAATAGTTTTCAAGGTTTCTATTTTGGGCTCTGCTCTCCCTTCTTCGTAAGAACCTATTGAACCTCTCGTAATCCCAAAAAGCTTCCCAAACTCAGTCTGACTAAGACCTTTTGTTGTTCTAATCTTTTTAATATTCCTTCCTATAAACGACATAAAGCTAATATTTTTAGTATTTAAAGCTAATTAAGTTTGCTAAAATACATTAATTAATGTATACTTGCATAGTTCTATTAGCAAACATAAAAAATACTCCCCCACCTTGAAGGCTTTTTCAACAATTTGTCGAAAAAAAGTTGAAATAAACCTATAAAAACCAATTGAAATAAATTAGAAAACAATAAATTAGAGACTGCAAATAACAACAACTAAAGATGAGTGATAATTTTCAAAAAATCAAAAACTATATTATTGAACTAGGACACACAGTCACTCATGAAAATATTGAGGACCAAGTTTTCGTAATTGACAATGAAAATTTAGGAATCAAAAACCTAGTAGTTGGATGCGCTGAGCCTATTTTAATCATCGAACAATATATTTTTGAAACAAAATCAGGAAGCAATGAAATATTTCGTGAGTTACTTCAAAAAAACAGAGACATTGTTCATGGTGCGTTTGTTCTTGATGAGACTGGAGAAAGAATCATTTTTAGAGATACATTGCAAATTGAAAACCTTGATCAAAATGAATTAGAAGGGTCAATTAATTCACTTACGTTACTGTTATCTGAGTACGGGAATAGACTTATTGAGTTGTCAAAGGGTTAATCTCTATTCTCATGAACTTCTTTACAAGACTTTTCAAAATAGGACAAGCGGAAACCAATAGTATTTTAAATCATTTGGAGGAACCTATAAGTCTTACGGAAGAAAGTATTAGCGACTTAAAAGCTGAGCTTAAAAAAAGTCTGGAAGTTATAGCAGAAATCAAAGCCTTGTCGATTCGCGCCAAAAATGAAGCTGAAAAGTTTGAAAATAAAAGTACGGACTATGAACGAAAAGCAATTTTCATTCTTCAAAAAGGTCAACAAAAAGCATTGTCACTATTTGAAGCTGATAAATTAGCAACTGAGGCATTGCAAAAAAAAGCCACCCAACTTGAGTTAAGTAAGCAAGTTGAGAAGAATCATAAAAATTTTGAAAACAAGATCACACAGTTAAGTAATTGTGTTGCAACCCTAAAATCAACAATTTCAAAATGGGAAAGTGAATTAAACATACTAAGAGCAAGAATCAAAATTGGCACTGCAACGAAGAACTTAAACAAACAATTGGCATTATTAGATTCGAATAGTACGATTACTTTATTAAACGAAATGAGAGAAAAAATAATTCAGGAAGAAGCATTAGCGAAATCTTATCAAGAAATAGCAGAAGTAAATTCTACAATAAGTCTAGATAGTAATCTTAAAGCAGGTAACATTCAAGAAGACTTGAATACTTTAAAACAAAGAATAAGCATTAACGAGACTAAATAACTAACCATGTTTGTAATATTTTTATCTGGGATGGTTGACATTCTATTTTCGGCAGCGAACATAATACCTACTCTAATATTTTGCTTTGTTATGAGCTACTGGGTTTTGGTGATTTTTGGAGCATTAGATTTAAGTTCATTTGATGTTGAATTAGACATCGATATCAATACAGATATAAGTCTAGATGTTGAAGCTGATTATGAATCAGAATTAGGAGCAACAGGAGAAAATGATATTTCATTTTTGAATAATATCTTGAAATTTTTCAATCTGGCAGACATTCCATTAATGGTGTTTTTAAGCTTTTGGGTATTTCCAACGTTATTTGTTACAGTTTACATTAATGATCTTTTAGGAATTACTTCCTTTTTCTTTTCATTAATTGTTTTAATACCAGCTGGATTCGTATCGCTTTTCGTTGCAAAATTTACGACAATGCCTTTTGTGAGAATATTCAGATCATTAGAAAATGAATCGGAAACATCAGGTGACTTATTGGGAAGAATCGTAACAATTAAATACCCGATAACAGAAATAAAAATGGGTCAAGCAGAAGCCTTTATTAACGGTGGAAGCTTTTTATTAAATGTAAAAACTAAACAAGGAAAAATTGAAAAAGGAGAGCAAGCAATGATTGTGAAATTCATATCAAAGGATGATTGCTATCTAGTAGAACCTCACTTTTCAATCGATTAACAACTAAAACCAAAATCAAATGTTAGACAATTTATTTTTAACCATCGGAGGATCAATAGTAATTGTATTACTAGGTCTTATCGCTATGGTAGCCAAATGGTACCGCAAAACGTCTCAAGGCCAAGCCTTAGTTAAAACAGGAGTAGGAGGGACAAAAGTGTCCTTCAATGGCATACTTATCGTTCCAGTTTTACACAAATTAGAATTAATGGACATTTCTCTTAAAAACATCATCATCGAAAGAAATGGAAATGATGGTTTAGTTTGTAAAGACAATATGAGAGCTGATATTAAAGTTGTGTTTTTTGTAAGAGTTAACAAAACAGCTGATCATGTAATAAGAGTTGCTCAATCTGTTGGATGTAAAAGAGCTTCCGATCTTGCGGCGTTAGGATCTTTATTTGATTCGAAGTTCTCAGAAGCCTTAAAAACGGTAGGGAAAAAGTTTGATTTCGTGGATTTATATAATAAGCGCGATGAATTCCGTCAAGAAATAATCAATACGATCGGTACAGATTTAAACGGTTATGTACTTGATGATGCTGCAATTGATTACCTAGAACAAACTCCTCTAAATCAATTAAGTGAATCAAACATCTTAGATGCGGAAGGAATTAAAAAGATTATAGACATCACATCTAGGGAAAAAGTTCAAGCAAACCTTATCTTAAGAGACAAAGAAAAGGTCATCAAAAAACAAGATGTTGAAGCTAGAGAAGCTATTCTTGAACTTGAAAAGCAATTAGCAGAAAAAGAAGAGCAACAAAAAAGAGAGGTTGCAAACATCAAATCCCGTGAAAGTGCTGAAATTGCAAAAGTTGCTGAAGAAGAAAGGTTAAAAGCTGAAAACACAAGAATATCTGTTGAAGAAGAACTGCAAATTGCTGAAGAGAATAAAGAAAGAGAAGTAATTGTTGCTTCGAAAAATAAAGAAAGAACAGCGGCAGTTGAAACGGAAAGAGTTGAAAAAGACCGTCTTTTAGAATTAACAGAAAGAGAAAGAGTAGTAACACTTGCACAAATAGAGAAGGAAAAGGCTGTTGAAGAAGAGAAAAAGAACATTCAAGAAGTAATTAGAGAAAGAGTTGCGATTGAAAAAACAGTTGTTATTGAAGAGGAAAGCATCAAAGACACTAAAGCGAAATCTTTAGCTGATCGAGAAAAGCTTGTTGCAATTACAAAAGCTGAAGAAGAAGCTGAAGCGGCATTAGTACAACAAATTAAAAAGGCAGAGGCTGGTAAAGAAGCTGCTGAACATAATGCAAAACAAAAAATAATAGATGCACAAGCAGACCAAGAAGCATCTATTCAAAAAGCGCAAGCAATTAAAACACTTGCAGATGCAAAAGCTGCTGAAGAAGCTGCAATTGGAATATCTGAAGCTCAGGTAATGGAGGCGAAAGCTGCCGCTAGAGAGAAAGAAGGAGATGCAAATGCTGCTGTTATTGAAGCTGAAGCATTGGCTGAAGCAAAAGGAATTCAAGCTAAATCTCATGCTCAAGCAATTTCTGATTTAGAGATTGGTGAAGCTGCTGCTAAAATTTCAAAAGAAAAAGGTCTTGCTGAAAGTGAAGTTATCGCAGCAATTGCACAAGCTGAAAAATCAAGAGGATTAGCTGAAGCTGCTGTTACATCTGAGAAATACCATGTTGAAGCAATTGGTATTGATGAGAAAGCTGCCGCAATGAAAAAACTTGATGGAGTTGGAAAAGAACATGAAGAATTCAAGTTGAAATTAGACAAGGACAAAGAAATTGACTTAGCTCAAATTAATATACAAAAAGATATTGCTGACGCACAAGCTACCGTTTTAGCAACTGCTTTAGAATCTGCTAATATTGATATCGTAGGTGGTGAGCAAGTATTCTTCGATAAAATTGTTGGAGCCATTTCAAATGGTAAATATGTTGAAAGAGCATTAAATAACTCTCCTGTTCTTACCGAAGTGAAAAATCACCTTTTAGATAACTCTGAAGGAGCTAATATGGGAGAAAAAATTAAATCGCTAATTGGTCAATTTGGAGTTACAGCTGAAGACTTGAAAAACTTGAGTGTTGCCAATCTTTTAATTAGAATGAACCAAGAAGCTGGGGACTCTAAAACAAAAGGAATTTTGGCTTCCTTACTTGAAACTGTAAATAAAGCCGGAGTTGGTAGTTTAACTCCTGATGCTTTAGGAATCAAAAGATAAAATAGAGTTAGGTCATCACAAATGGCCTAACTTTTATTTTTTGGTGTGGCTTATAATTTAAATAAGCACACTTCATTTCAAAATTGTTTCAAATTTATACTGTAAAATGTCGGAAGAAGCAGACCAAAATAGCGTTGATAAAAAAAGTAGTTTAGAAGAGGGGACTTATGAGATAATCAAAGGCAGACTCCAAAAAGGTGCTAATGAGTTAGCATCAAAATTAACCCAATTAAACTCGCTTAGAAAAGAGGTTTTTGGATCGATTGAAACTGAGCTAGTTGCCAACGAACGTATTACAACAGACAATAAATGTATTCCAAGAGATATGATATCTTTTGGTAACGACTTCATTTTCGGGTACAATGTTCACATCGGATTAAGAACAACCACAAGAGTTTCTGATGTTTTCTCTGTAACACTTTATGGCGCACATTCCTTTCATAAAAGCGCTTCTTCGATATTAAACGACAAACGTTTTGTTACCGATTTTGAAAACCTATACCAATATTACCGAGAGACTCAATTTTTAAAATTTGTAGAAATTGGACCTTTTATTTACATGATTTTCCAAATTGGGAAAAGAATTGAAGACGTCAAAGTTTTTAAATGGAAAAAGGAAGAAAAGAGCCTTAAGTATGTAGACAACAGAAGTGCACATGAGATAGTTTATCCTGATCAACATGAATTTGTTTGGAAGAAAACAAATCGGGATATGTATCGAGATGGGAATCATCCACATATATCTATTGAGGACAAACTTTTTGTTGAAACAATTGGTGGAGACTTAACAATTAAAATAGAAGATAATACAGATTCGGGAAAAGGAATTTTCGCAGAACCTGTTAATTATAAAGAACAAGGTCTTGACGATGCAGATATTTCTTATGCAATCGTTGAGAATTTAATCTTCCTGAAAATCCTTCCTTACAAGGAAAAAGAAGCTCGTTTCATAATATATAACGATAAAATCAAACAAGCTACCAGAGTTGATGGAATAGAACAATGTTGTGCCCTTTTACCGGATGATCATGGTGTAATATTCCCACAAGGGATGTATTTACAATCAGGAGAGGTTAGATTATTCAACCTTAATCTTGAGCGAATGCTATTCGAAAAAAGGATAGCCTCCCCTAATGGAGAGGATTTTCTTTACATATTTTATGATAAACCAGACGGGATTTACCTCCTACTCTCTTACAACCTAATTGAGCAAACGATTGGTAAGCCAATTATCTGTCATGGTTATTCTTTATTTAAAAATGGAGAGTTATGTTTTTTCAAGTCTGAAGACGAAGTACAAGCTCATCATTCAATTCAAATATGGACAACTCCATTTTTAGACGATGGATCTTTAGTTGCAAATACTTCTGATAGTTTCCTAACGAAAATTGGAAATAAGGAAGTTGTTAGAGCAATGTCAGAGTGTAAAGAGGTTATCAAATTAATAGAAAAAGAAGATTCTTACGATAATCTATATGTTGATCTAGTTCGGAAAACAACTGATGTTTTAGACACTTACTATTGGCTAAATAAAAAGCAAGGATTTGAATTAGAAACGCCTTTATTAAACATCAAAAAATCTTCGACAAATGCAATCGAAGAATTTGAAAAGGTTGTCAAAATAAAACTATCAAGCTCACAAGCATTAGAAGAAGTTGAGCTTGAATATCAAGCGCTAATCAAAGGGATTAATAATTCATCGAATGATAATATTGATAAATTCGTTGGATTACTTGTTCAATTAAGAACCATCAGAGGAAACGTAATTTCCTTAAAGGACAAAAGATATATCAATCTTGTTAGAATTGAAGAAATCAATGCTAACCTAGAAAAATTAGGAAATGTTTTAAGTGAAAATTGTGTTAAGTTTTTACTTAAAAAAGAAGCACTCCTACCCTATGCTAAAAAAGTAGAAAACATAAAAACTGAAGTCGATAATTTAAAAAAGGTTACTGACGCAAATACTGCAGAAGAAAATATCGAAATGATTTCTTCTGAATTAGAAATGTTAATTGATGTTGTTAGTAATTTAAAAATTGAGGATCCAACTCAAACTACTAAGATTATTGATAGTATTTCTGAAATATACGCTCAATTCAACTTAATTAACGCCAACCTAAAAAAGAAGAGAAAAGAGCTTCAAAGTCATGAAGGTAAGGCTGAGTTTAATGCTCAAATCAAGTTAATTTCTCAGGGGATAATTAATTATCTCGATTTATGTGACGAACCTGATAAGTGTGAAGAATACCTTTCGAAACTAATGATTCAATTAGAAGAGTTAGGTGGGAAATTTTCTGAGTTTGATGAATTCATCGAAATAATCTCAGCAAAGAGAGAAGAAATATACAATGCTTTCGAAGCTAAAAAGGTTCAGTTAATTGAAAAAAGAAATAAAAAATCTACAAGCTTAAAATCTTCTGCTGATCGAATTTTAAAGGGTATTACCAATCGATTAAAAGGAATGGAATCTGTTAATGAGATTAATGGATATATGGTTTCCGATTTAATGGTGGATAAAGTTAGAGATGTAATTAAAGAGCTAATTACATTGGGCGATACTGTTAAAGCTGATGAGATTCAAAGTTCCATTAAAAGAATTAAAGAAGACGCGTTAAGACAACTTAAGGATAAGAATGAATTATTCGAGAGTGAGAACGTAATTTCACTTGGAAAACATAAATTTCTAGTGAATAAACAAAATATAGATTTAACTATTGTTCCAAAAGAAGATGGACAGTACTACCATATTACAGGCACCAACTTTTTCCAAAAAATAAACGACGAAGAACTCATGGCCACTACTCCTGTCTGGAGTCAATCTGTAGTTTCCGAATCCAATCAAGTATATAAAAGTGAATATTTAGCCTGGTTATTATTCTCGACACTAAAAAATCAATCACCTAAAGATCAACACGAAATAATCAACTTTTCTCAAAAGGAACTAATTGATTATGTGGCAAGTTTTATGGGTAATCGATACCAAGAAAGTTACTCTAAAGGTATTCATGATAAAGATGCAGCTATTATCTTAAAAAAGGTAATGGAAATGCATTTAAACGGTGGTGTTTTAAAATATAACCCTACAATTCGATCATGCTCTATTTTCGCTTGGTTATTTGAAATTAGTGCAGACGATAAAAGCATCATTCAAAAAAGAATTAATGCTGTAGGAGTTTTAAAGCAAGCTTTCCCTAATACGAATGAAACAGCAAATTTAGAAGAAGATTTAGTGCAATTGCTTCGCCCTTTCATTTCAAAAAACAAACTTGAAATCAACGCCGTTATTTGTGCTAAATACTTAATTGAAGAATTAGATTCAAAAGATAATTTTTCGATTGGAAAGGAGGCTTTTGAATTAGGTGATAAATTTAATAAACACTTAAAAGACAACAAACTAACTGTACAATTTGAAAAATCTTCTAATCAGATTGAAGATCCTTTTTCAAAATACAAATTAATAGTAAGTTGGTTAACCGCTTTTACAGAAACTTTTGAGAATAATCTTTCTCAATTTATTGATGAAACAGCAGCATTTTATATGCTTGAGAAAAGTAGAATAAACCTTATTAACTTTTCTCTAAACATAGAATTAGAAGCCTTAGTTGGCGATCATAGTTTAATCAAAAAAGGAAAATACACTTTAAGCTATCACTCGTTCTCAAAAAAAATGGAACACTATTGTAATACATCAGTTCCATTATTTGAAAAATATACCGATTTAAAAAAAGAACTCATAAACTCTTTTAAAGACGAATTAAAACTCGACGAATTAAAACCTAGAGTAATGTCTTCATTTGTTCGAAACAAACTCATCAATCAAGTTTACCTGCCATTAATCGGAGATAACCTAGCCAAGCAAATTGGTTCGGCTGGTGAAAATAAGAGAACTGATTTAATGGGAATGCTTCTTTTAATATCTCCTCCTGGGTACGGTAAAACTACCCTTATGGAATATATTGCCAGTAGGTTAGGTGTTGTGTTCTTAAAAATTAACGGACCTGCATTGGGGCATAATGTTGTTTCGCTAGATCCTGAAGACGCACCCAATATGAGTGCTAAAGAAGAGGTTGAAAAACTAAATCTTGGATTAGAAATGGGTGACAATGTGATGATTTACCTAGATGATATTCAGCATTGTAATCCTGAATTTCTTCAAAAATTCATTTCGCTTTGTGATGCCCAACGAAAAATTGAAGGAGTTTATAAAGGAAAATCTAAAACTTATGATCTTAGAGGAAAGAAGGTTTGTGTTGTAATGGCAGGAAATCCATTCACCGAAAGTGGAGATAAATTCCAAATACCAGATATGCTTTCTAATAGGGCCGACATTTATAACCTTGGAGATATAATTGGAGACCAAGCGGACGTATTTGAAATGAGTTACATTGAGAATTCATTAACATCTAACGTAATCCTTAGAAACCTAGTTGGTAAGTCTCAAAACGACTTATATAGCTTAGTTAAAATAGCCCAATCAGGTTCGGCAGAAGGAATCGAATTTGAATCAAACCACACTACGGAAGAAATTAAAGATTATGTTAGTGTTCTTGAAAAAATAATTGCAGTAAGAAAAATTATTCTTGATGTTAACAAAGAGTACATTAAATCAGCAGCAATGGATGATCAGTATAGAAATGAGCCTCCATTTAAGCTACAAGGCTCGTATCGAAACATGAACAGAATAGCTGAGAAAATCATCGCTATTATGAATAACGATGAGCTTAAAACATTGATGTTAAGTTATTACGAAAACGAAAGTCAGACTTTAACTACAAGTGCAGAATCTAACTTATTAAAATTTAAAGGATTGACTGGATGGAGAAAAGAAGAAGAAAATCATCGCTGGGAAGACATACTTGCTGTTTACCAAAAGCAACAAAAAATGAAAGGCTTTGGAGCCAACCAGCAAATGGGAACTTTACTTGAAAAAGTAGAGTTACTTACCCAAGGGATATTTGGAATTAAAGACGAATTAGGAAAAAACTAGAATCAATTAAAATCAATATATAAACGACTATTATTATGTTAGGATTAGACGAAAAGAGTAGCCAAGTTGCCAACCTTATTAAAATGGCAAGTTCCGACGGAAACGTGAATTATTTTGAAGACATGTTCATCAAATTAATCGTTGCTAAACTAGGAATTACTCCACAGGAATTTAAATACGTTATCGATAATTTAGATAAAATTCCATTTACAGCACCAAAGGAAGAAAACAAAGTTTTTTACTTTTGGCAAACGCTACAGGTAATGAAAATGGATATGGTTGCCGATGAGGAAGAAATCAAACTTTGTAAAGAAATTGGTTTAAGAATTGGTTTCTCAAATGCTCAAGTTGAAAAAATGGTGACTTACATGAAAGGGCATCTAAGAAGTGTTATTGAATTAAATCACTTCAAAGAAGTTATGGAACAAGATTAAGTTCAACTGCCCTCAATCTAGGATTGAGGGCGTTTTTCTTTTAGTGAAATTATTTTTTTATAAATGAAGCTCTTAGTGCCTTCATAAAATTGGAAGCGTATACGAAATCGACAACTTCTTGATTTTCTGTATTCATAATGTCATCTCGAGAACCTTCCCACCACTTTTGTCCTTGATGGATAAATGAGATAGTATCCGAAATTTCCATTACACTGTTCATATCGTGCGATATAACAATCGTTGTAATGTCAAATTCCTCCGTAATTTCTCTAATCAAATTATCAATAATAATAGATGTTTGCGGATCTAAGCCAGAGTTTGGCTCATCACAAAACAAATACCTAGGCTGTAAAGCAATTGCGCGTGCAATTGCGACACGTTTTTGCATTCCACCCGATATTTCAGCCGGAAATGAATCATCGGCAGTCTCATCTATTTTAACACGCCTTAAACAAAATATTGCCCTTTCTTTAATCTCTTCTGCGGATTTATCAGAAAAAATCGTTAATGGAAACATAACGTTCTCTATAACCGTTTTAGAATCGAATAAAGCAGAACCTTGAAACAACATTCCAACTTCTTGCCTTACCTTCTTTTTTGCTTGATAACCCATTTCAGAGAACTGGCGTTCATCATATAAAATAGAACCCGCATCTATGTCAAATAATCCTACTAGACATTTTAATAGTACAGATTTACCAGCACCACTTTTACCAATAATCATGTTAACCTTTCCTCTTTGAAGTGTAAGGTTAATATCTTGCAGAACATTTTTTGTTCCAAAGGATTTTGATATGTTTTTTACTGCAATCATTTTAAACAGTTAAAAGTAATTGAGTTAAAATAAGATCAAACAATAATATTATTATACAACTATAAACAACAGCTCTTGTACCACTGTCTCCTACTTCTTTAGCCCCACCAGAGGTTAAAAAGCCTTGGTAAGAAGCAATTGAAGTAATAATTAAGGCGAAAAACTCAGCTTTAATTAAAGCGTAAGTAATATAAAAAGGTTCAAAATCAAATTTAATTCCAAAAACGTAATTCTCAATGGAAACCGTTCCTGTTAATAATGAAGCGATATAACCACCAGTAACGCCTAAAAAAATAGAGACAATAACAATAAACGGAAAAACAAATAACGCAGCAACAACCTTTGGCATGATTAAGTAACTCTTAGGATTAACTCCCATGATTTCCAAAGCATCGATTTGCTCTGTTACTTTCATTGTTCCTAAATTACCTGCAATAGAACTTCCTACTTTACCCGCTAAAATAAGTGAAATAATAGTTGGTGCAAACTCCAGAATCATTGTATCTCTTGTTGCTAATCCTTCTGTATAAACAGGGACTAGTGGATTACTGAAATTATAAGCCATTTGAAGAAGAGTAACAGCTCCCATAAAAATTGACAAAATCCCAACAATTGGCAATGAACCTAAACCTATAGACTCCATTTCATCAATCACTCTTTTCCAAACCACTTTAAACTTGTCAGGCTTTGCGAAAGCTTGAGACATTAATATATAATATTTACCTAAGTGGTCAAAAATAGACATGATTCAAAAATAACATTTTTTAGCCATTCACCACAGTGAATAATTGCAACCACAGCTTTATTTTAAACATATATAAAAAAAGGTTCCTGTTATACAACGAGGAACCTTTTAAATATAGTATTCAGAGAAAACTCAGTTATCTAAAATAACACGTTAGTAAATTAGTAACTAAGCTCCACATGCTTCGCAATCATCTGGATTATCAATTGAACATGCAATTTCAGCTTCTCTTTGTTCAGCAGTTACAGCTTCTGATTTAGCACCTAAAGTGGTTTTATCTACTGTAAACTTAATAGCATCAGTTGCTGCTTTAGTTCTTAAGTAGTACATCCCTGTTTTCAACCCTTTTTTCCAAGCGTAAAAGTGCATAGACGTTAACTTACCAAAATTTGGTGCATCCATGAAAATATTTAATGACTGGGATTGATCGATATAAGCACCGCGATCGGCTGCCATATCTAAAACATCTTTTTGCTTGATTTCCCAAACAGTTCTATAAAGTTCTTTGACGTTTTCCGGTATTTCAGTGAAGTCTTGAATCGATCCGTTAGCTGCGATCAATCTGTTCTTCATATCATCATTCCATAAACCTAACTTTGTTAAATCTCTTAATAAATGCTTGTTAATTACAGCAAATTCACCAGACAATGTTCTTCTTGAATAAATGTTTGAAGTATAAGGCTCAAAACACTCATTATTTCCTAAGATTTGTGAAGTTGACGCAGTTGGCATAGGCGCTAATAATAACGAGTTCCTAATACCATGCTCAATTACTTCTTCTCTTAAAACATCCCATTCCCACCTTGTTGATGGTTGAACTCCCCACATATCAAACTGAAGTATTCCTTCAGATGCTGGTGAACCTTTAAATGTTTGGTAAGGACCATCAATTTTAGCTAAGTCTTTAGATGCTGTTAAACCAGCAAAATAAATTGTTTCAAAAATATCCTTGTTTAACTGTTTAGCCTCATCAGATGTAAAAGGAAATCTCATTTTAATGAAAGTATCCGCTAATCCTTGAACTCCTAAACCAATTGGACGATGACGTAGATTTGAATTTTTAGCCTCAGCAACTGGGTAATAATTATTATCGATAATCTTGTTTAAATTCTTAGTAACTGTATACGTTACTTCAAATAACTTATCAAAATCAAATTTACCATCCTTAGTTACATACATTGGTAAAGCTAACGATGCTAAATTACAAACAGCCACCTCATCAGGAGCAGTATACTCAATAATCTCAGTACATAAATTCGAAGACTTAATTACACCTAAATTCTTTTGGTTAGATTTTGAATTACAAGCGTCCTTATATAGCATATATGGGGTACCTGTTTCAACTTGAGATTCTAAGATTGCGAACCAAAGCTCTTGTGCCTTAATTGTTTTTCTTCCTCTCCCTTCTTTTTCATATTTCGTATATAAGGCATCAAAATCGGCTCCGTAAACATCTGCTAAACCTGGACATTCACTTGGACACATTAAAGTCCATTCACCATCATCTTCAACTCTTTGCATAAACAAATCATTTGTCCATAGTGCAAAGAATAAATCTCTTGCTCTTCTTTCTTCTTTACCGTGATTTTTTCGTAAGTCTAAGAAATCAAAGATGTCTGCATGCCATGGTTCTAAATAAATTGCGAAAGATCCTTTACGTTTCCCTCCACCTTGATCAACATAACGAGCGGTATCATTAAATACTCTTAACATTGGTATAATACCATTCGACTCTCCATTAGTTCCTTTAATATAAGAACCAGTTGCCCGAACATTATGAATTGACAAACCAATACCTCCAGCAGATTGTGAAATTTTAGCACATTGCTTTAAAGTATCATAAATACCATCGATACTATCTTCCTTCATCGTTAAAAGGAAACATGATGACATTTGTGGTTTTGGAGTACCTGCGTTAAATAAAGTTGGGGTAGCATGTGTAAACCATCTCTCAGACATTAAGTTGTAAGTATCAATGGCAGCCTGAATATCATCTTTATGAATTCCAACTGAAACTCTCATCAACATGTGCTGAGGGCGTTCAACTATTTGACCATTTATTTTTAATAAATAAGATCTTTCTAATGTTTTAAATCCAAAGTAATCGTAACCGAAATCTCGATCATGAATAACAGCTGAATCTAAAAGATCAGCATTTTTCTGAATAATTTCATAGACATCATCAGCAATTAACTTTGCTGATTGATTTGTTTTCGGATCGATGTATTCAAAAAGATCGGTTATAGTAGAAGCGAATGACTTTTTGGTCTTTCTATGTAAGTTTGAAATAGCAATTCTAGATGCTAAATAACCATAATCAGGATGTTTTGTTGACATTGCAGCCGACACCTCTGATGCTAAATTATCTAACTTTTCAGTTGTTACTCCTTCGTATAAACCTTCAATAACTTTCATAGCTACTGATGTCGAATCTACAATTGGGTCCAATCCGTAACACAGTTTGTTTACACGAGCTGTGATTTTATCAAACTTAACTGATTCTTTTCTTCCGTCTCTTTTAATTACGTACATGCTGGATTTAATTTTTTTTTGGGGTTAATAACTGATGTCTTTTTTGCAAGTAGTTATTCAGTAGTTAGCCACGTGGTTAAAAATCTTCATCGATTTTAAATACGTTGTCTTCTTTGTTTGAAGTAACTCCAGCTTTTTGGTAATCACCAACTCTCTTTTCGAAGAAATTCGTTTTTCCTTGAAGTGAAATTAATTCCATAAAGTCAAAAGGATTCGTTGCATTATAAACTTTCTTACAACCTAATTCAATTAACAATCTATCAGCACAGAATTCAATGTATTGACACATTAAATCTGCATTCATTCCAATTAATTTAACTGGTAATGCATCTGTAACAAATTCTTTTTCGATCACTACTGCATCAGTAATAATACCTGTTACAACTTCAGGATCTAATTTATTAACTATATGCTCAGAGTATAATAAACAAGCAAAATCACAATGTAATCCTTCGTCACGAGAAATTAACTCGTTAGAGAATGACAAACCTGGCATTAAACCTCTTTTCTTTAACCAGAATATAGAACAAAAGGAACCTGAGAAGAAAATACCTTCAACAGCTGCAAAAGCAATTAATCTTTCGGCAAACGATCCGTTGTCAATCCATCTCAATGCCCAATCGGCTTTTTTCTTAACGCAATCAATAGTCTCAAGTGCATTAAATAAATATTCTCTTTCTTTTTTGTCCTTAATTAAAGTATCAATTAATAAAGAGTAAGTTTCTGAGTGAATGTTTTCCATCATTACTTGAAAACCATAGAAAAATTTTGCTTCTGTATATTGAACCTCAGCTAAGAAATTTTCTGCTAAATTTTCATTCACAATTCCATCACTTGCTGCGAAAAAAGCTAAAACATGCTTAATAAAATGACGTTCATTATCGTTGAGTTTGCTATCCCAGTCGATTATGTCTCCACTTAGGTCGATTTCTTCAGCTGTCCAGATAGAAGCCTCTTGCTTCTTGTACATTTCCCATATATCATCATGTTGAATTGGAAACAATACAAATCTATCGCTACTTGATTTTAAAATCGGTTCAATAGTGTCGTCATTAACCTGGGTATTGGCCGGTAATATCTCGCTTAAATCTGCTTGAGCTTGTTCCGTGAATTTTTTAGTATTATCCTGCATGTTAAAGTTTTTCTTGTTAATAAATTTTACTGTATAATGTACCCTTCAAATAAAATCATCGGGGATAAATATCTTACCCTTAAAAAATAGCGGAGTTCAAAAATGAGTCTTTTTTTGCTACAGAACAATGTTTTAATATTCACATTAAAAGGTAGTTTTAAACATTAACCATAAGATACTGAAATAATGAACGTTACGCAATAAAAGTAAAGTAAGAAAAGAGGTAGGCTTCGCTAACTAATTAGCTCAATAGTACCAACAACTTTATACAACAGATGTTAAAAAATTAACATTGATATAAACTTGTTTTTTCATTCTCCTCATCTTCCTCAAAAGAACTAATTTCACTGTTAAGTGAGAGTTTAATTTACAGTAATTTCAATCACTAAACAGAAGTTTTAATATTTTGATATTCACACTCTACCGGTTGAAAAGTCGACTTAACTTTCTCCAAACATCAGTCTTTAAAACAGATTCAAACGGTTTTGTTCAAAAATGAAAACAACAACAAATAAACTTGGCACACTCTTTTTTTAAAAGTTATATTTAGAATGCAGCCTTCAAAGCTATTTCTTAGCTTCTTTAGGTATTATATAACACTTCCCTAATTTTTTATTCAAAAACTCTCGACTAAAAAAACGTTTACTTTATTTAATGAGAATTTTTTCCCGTTTAATAACCTTTAGGGCACAAGAAGAAAAAGCTGTAAAGGCTCCTTTCTCTTTATATCCTATTTTTAAAACTTCACCGTTATTAAATCACTTGAAAAGTAGAGTCTCGATCAAATTAAAATCGATAAGATTAAAAATATAAGTCCATACCTGTGAAAAGCAGACCAGAGACAAATAAAATTTTGTTTCAAAAAAACAACTAATTCAAGAAAGAGCCTAAATTAACACACCACTTTAATTTATATCTAAAAATCGATACCCAATAATTATTTTTTCAAATGGCTATAGCTCCATATTGGTCGCGATCTCTTGCTGCAGGATAAAGAAACATTTAATCAAAACTGAAATCACTAATAATTAGCTAAATCCCCGAGTCGATTTTTATTTTTTTTAAGCCTCAATTTGGATTTAAAAAAGTGAGGCTAAAACCTATTTACAACTAATAAAGCTTGAATAAATAAAGTAAGGAATTGAGACTTTTAGCATGTTCTTTTTTATTTTACGAATCCAAGTTGAAAGAGATAAATAATACGAAACTTAATTTCTGCCTAGCGGGAAAAAAGAACTTTATAACAATAAGAAAAATCAGCTAATGTAACATAATTTTCAACCTCAATATTTAGCAAGAAATCAGTGTTTTTCTTTTAATATTTTGCAACCCTCATCTACATTCAGATTGCTCTTTATGAAACATAACCTATAAATGTGTCTATTCCAACAGTTCAAAATTGACTAGTTATTTTTATTTCCTATTTTTTCCATTTGAGCGTACCATTCTTCACCAAATCTTTTTTTAAGAGGTATTTTTAGGAATTTATAAACTGGGATTTCTAACTTTTTCCCGAGATCACAAGCACAACTACAAATATCCAACAACTGTACGTTAACGGCTGTGAAGCTATCGTACTCCTTTACTCTAACTGGAAATAATTCACATGAAATTGGTTTCTTCCATTCAACCTTTCCTTCACTATGTGCAGCTTCGATTGAGCACCTTGTCCCACCATCTTCAGCGTAAAAAACATAAGCACACTGCTTATTGTTGACCAACGGCGTAACTAAATCACCATCGATATCCATTACAAAAGTTCCATTTTTCTCTACCTCTGCAATTCCTTCTGCACGCATATAAGGTTTAACCTCATCGTAAATATCATCAAGAATCATACATTCTTGCTCATTTAAGGGTGCTCCGCTATCTCCGTCTACACAACAAGCCCCTTTACAGGCACTTAAATCACAAACGAACTTTTGTTCATAAAGATCATCTGATATTAAAGTATCCTTAATTTCTTGCATAGGAGGAGTATTGAATAAAATTTATGCTAATTTCTCAAAAGTTTGGAACCATCTATCTGGCACCTCACCGCTTAATGCTAGTTCGTAATCCGCATAACTACATGGAACCATTTGATGACGAATAAACTTACTTTTTAAATCCGATGGAAATGGAACTTCCATCCACCATCTTCCACTAAAATCACTTTTGTAAAAAATAAGTTCATGTTCTTCAGTTTCCATTGCAACATGGTATTTTTTATATTTAGATTTACTCGCAACTGGATAATCTCCCTTTCGTTCTTTAAATCCCTCAACAAAATACCAAATCATTTGCGCTAATAACATCGCTCCATTTCCTGTGGAATCATGAACAGGGTTGTAACTATACAATCCGAATGAAGAAAGCTTATCAGATAGGCCTGCGTAGCGAGAAATCCTACAAATCTCATCACTTAAAAATCCGTTTGGATTGGGTTTGGCATATCCAGAAAAATCAGAACCTTTGATCGCATTTACATCAAAACTCAAAATGTCAGCGTTTCTTACAATTGGTTCCATTTCCTCAATATCGGCACGTACAGATCCCAATCGATAAGCATCGAAATGCATACGTTCTACAATAGCTTCAATATCCTTATTTACGAAATAACTTTGATAACCAACCGAACTAAAATTAAACAGATAATTAGGTTGATGCATTATAATATGATTAATGAAATTTTCTTCTGTGATTTCTTCTTCAATTAATCCTAAATCGATTGATCGATCTATGTTTACTAAATTAACAACCTGTTCAAGGTTTTCGTAAGCTTGATAATTAGCATAAGTCAAATCATGACTACCACCGATAATAACAGGGATAACCTCTTTTTTCACCAACTCTGTGATAACAGCTGTGAGCGCAAAATAAGTATCCTTGTAAGTATTACCTGCCAATACATTACCTAAGTCTATAATGTTCGCTTTGCTGTCAAAGCGATTATATAATTCATAAAATTTCTCTCGTATTCTATTTGGGGCTGATCCACAACCATCATTCCCAACATTTCCACGTTGTTCCATTACACCGATAATTGCAATATCAAATTCAAACAATTTCACCTCATCATTATAATGCGTGATTGTTTCTCCAACAGTATTACGGTTCCAGTTTTTGGAAATGGAAAGATTTTCGTCTAACGGATTTAAGTAAATACCTAAACTCATTACTTCTTAGTCTTTGCTTTAGTACTAGTTTTTTTAGAAACTGGTTTTTTCTTGGCAGTAGCTTTTTTTGCAGGGGCCTTCTTTTTAGCTACACCTTTTTTCTTCGGTGCAGCTTTCATCAATTTTAAAACTTCCTCTAATGTTAAATCTTTCGCTTCAACTTCTTTTGGAATTTTATAATTCACTTTGTTTTGCTTTATAAAAGGTCCCCATCTTCCGTTTAACAACTGAATTTCACCATCTTCATGATCAAAAGAGTTAATAAACTTATCAATATCAGCCTGCTTTTTATCAGCAATAAGTTCGAGAGCTCTCTCAAAATTAATTGTAAGAGGATCTTCATCTTTAGGAATACTAGCGAATAAAGACCCATTTTGAATATAAGGTCCAAAACGACCAACAGCTGCTTTAACAGGTTTTTCGTCTAATTCACCTAATGTCCTTGGTAATTTAAATAACTCTAACGCCTCTTCGAATGTGATTAAGTTTAAAGACTGACCTTTTCTTAAACCAGAATATTTTGGTTTTTCATCGTCATCGGTTTTAGGTGTTTCTCCAATTTGAGCCATTGCCCCAAAACGCCCCATTCTTACATAAATATTCTTACCCGATTTCGGGTCTATTCCTAATAATCTTTCTCCTGTAATCCTAGCTGAGTTCTCTAATGTGTCTTCCACGTTTTCATGGAATGGCGTATAAAAACTACTAATCATCTTTTTCCATTCTTTTCCACCTTGAGCAATTTCGTCAAATTGTTGCTCAACATTTGCAGTAAAGTTAAAATCGATAATTTTACCGAAATTCTCAACTAAGAAATCATTAACTAATATCCCAATATCCGTAGGGAATAATTTATTTTTCTCAGCACCAGTAATTTCAGTCTTACAAAATGCATTAATAGAACTGTTTTCTAAAGTAATTAGTTTGTACGATCTTTCTTTCCCTTCCCTTTCTTCCTTTGAGATATAAGTTCTCTTTTGAATAGTCGAAATTGTTGGAGCATAAGTAGAAGGCCGCCCTATTCCTCTTTCTTCCATTGCTTTTACTAAACTTGCTTCAGTAAAACGTGCAGGATGATGTGTAAATCGCTCTCTTGCATTCATGTTTGTTAGGTTCAGATCTTGCCCTTCTGATAAATCAGGAAGCATTCCATCTTCTTCTTCATTTTCATCGTCAGTCGACTCAATGTAAAGCTTTAAAAAACCGTCAAACTTTAAAACCTCACCTTTTGCAACTAAATTTAAACTTGATTCAGACACATCAATTGTAACTGTAGTCCTTTCCAGCTGAGCTTCAGCCATTTGAGAAGAAACAGCGCGTTTCCATATCAATTCATATAATCGCTTATTTTGATTTTCCCCATCAATTTCATGTTTGTCAAAAGCTGTAGGACGAATGGCTTCATGCGCTTCTTGAGCGTCTTTATTTTTAGTCCTATAATCTCGTCCTTTGTGGTATTCTACTCCATAAGAACTGATTATTTCATTCTTAATCCCTTCCTTCGCAAACTCAGATAGGTTTGTGGAATCCGTTCTCATGTAAGTGATCAAACCGGCTTCATACAATCTTTGTGCAATAGACATTGTTTGACCAACTGAATAACCTAGTTTCCTACTCGCCTCCTGTTGTAATGTACTGGTTGTGAATGGAGCAACCGGACTTTTCTTCCCTGGCCTCTTTTCTAGTTTCTCAACTTTAAATTTAGACTTAGAACTTTCTTCCAAAAATATTTGCGCTTCCGATTCCGATTTTAAGTTTTTTGTTAATGTTGCCTGAAATACTGATTTGCCATCCAAATCGAAATGTGCAACTACTCTAAATGAACTCACAGAAGCAAATCCTTCAATCTCTCTTTCACGTTCAACGATTAATCTTACTGCTACAGACTGAACCCTTCCTGCAGATAAACTAGGCTTTACTTTTCTCCATAAAACTGGCGAAAGCTCAAACCCAACTAAACGATCTAAAACTCTTCTTGCTTGTTGAGCATTTACTAAGTTAAAGTCAATTCTTCTCGGATTATTAATCGCTTTTAAAATTGCATCTTCAGTAATCTCGTTATAAACAACTCTTCGTGTTTTTGACTCATCTAAATCTAGTGCCTCTAATAGATGCCATGATATCGCTTCCCCTTCGCGATCCTCATCAGTCGCTAACCAAACAATCTCAGCTTTCTTTGCTAAAGCTTTAAGCTCTTTAACTATTGTTTTTTTATCCGGAGATATTTCGTAATTCGGTTCAAAGTCGTTTTCTGTATCGACTCCCAATCCCTTTTTCACCAAATCTCTAATATGCCCAACACTAGAACGTACTGTGTAATCTTTACCCAAATACTTTTCTATCGTTTTAGCTTTCGCCGGTGACTCTACAATTACCAAATTCTTCGCCATACTTATATATCTACATTAATAAGATCAATATCTATTTTTAGAAGAAAATCACTTTTCTTCAATTTACAAAATAACGGATTTCATTTCACAAAATCCAAATTCATTTAAAAACTCAATAAATTAACTCGTTTTTGTGACCTCATAAGGTTAGTGATTTTTAACAATATGACATATTGTCCTTTATTCGATTAAAATGTACCTTTACAAATCATTTTTCAATTATGGGAGACAAAAAAGATTTATTAGAGGAAAGTCGTCAAGGTGAAATCTTAAACTTAAATGCTGACGATGGGACTAAAATAGGAAAGAAACTTTACATCGAAAGTTATGGGTGTCAAATGAATTTCTCTGATAGTGAAATTGTTGCATCTGTATTAAATAAAGAAGGTTACACAACTACCTCTAATATGGAAGATGCTGATTTAGTTTTTTTAAATACTTGCTCCATTAGAGACAAAGCAGAAGAAACTGTTAGAAAGCGTTTGAATTCCATCAAACATAATAACAAGAAAAAGAAAAATGTTAAAATTGGTATTTTAGGATGCATGGCCGAAAGATTAAAAAGTCAATTATTCGAAGAAGAAAAATTAGTTGATTTAGTTGCCGGACCTGATTCTTACCGAAAACTCCCTGAATTAATTGATGATATTGAAGACGGACAAAAAGCCGTTAATGTTTTACTTTCCCGTGAAGAAACATATGATGATATCGAACCAGTTCGAATCAATTCTAACGGAATCGCAGCATTTGTATCTATAATGAGAGGATGTGATAATATGTGCACCTTTTGTGTTGTGCCATTTACACGTGGGAGAGAACGATCAAGAGATGCTAATTCAATTTTAAATGAATGTGAAGATCTCTATAGTAAAGGATTTAAAGAAGTAATGTTGCTTGGTCAAAATGTTGATTCATACTGTTGGTCAGAAAATAAAAACTTAAGAGGTAGGGCTTTAAAAGAAGCTCCAACAGATGAAGTAGTTGACTTTGCAAAACTTTTAGTGATGGTTGGAAAAATTGCACCCGACCTAAGAGTTCGATTTAGCACTTCGCATCCTAAGGATATTACAGATGATGTATTATTTGCCATCAGAGATTATAAAAATATCTGTAATTATATTCATCTTCCTGCACAAAGTGGAAACACTCGGATTTTAGAGAAAATGAATCGTACTTATACCCGTGAATGGTATGACGATAAGGTGAGTAGAATTAGAGAAGTAATTCCGACGTGTGCTATTTCTACAGATATTATTACAGGTTTTTGTTCTGAAACTGATCAAGAACACGCCGATACGGTTGACTTAATGAAAACTGTAAGATATGATTTAGCCTATATGTTTTTCTACAGTGAAAGACCAGGTACTTTAGCTCAAAAGAAATTTGAAGACGATGTACCAGAGGTAATCAAGAAAAAAAGACTTTCTGAGATTATTGAAATTCAAACTCAAGTTAACAAAGAACAACACGCTGCTACAATTGGTCAAACATTCGAAGTTTTGATTGAAGGTGTTTCTAAAAGAAGTGAAAACGAGTTAAGAGGAAAAACGAGTCAAAATAAAATGATTATTTTCCCAAGAGAAGATTATAAAATTGGAGACTACGTTAATGTTAAGGTTGAAAGCTCTACTTCTGCAACCTTACTAGGGAAAGCCGTAGAAAAAGTAAATTATTAAGCTGAATGAGCGCAACATTAACTGGAATAAAACAACGTTTTGGTATTATTGGTAACTCAAAGTTATTAAATGATGCTATTGATGTCGCAATGCAAGTTGCTCCTACCGATCTCTCTGTTTTAGTAACTGGAGAAAGTGGGTCTGGAAAGGAAGCTTTCTCAAAAATAATACATTCTCAAAGTAACCGTAAACACAACGAATACATCGCCATTAACTGTGGTGCAATTCCAGACGGAACTATTGACTCGGAACTTTTCGGCCATGAAAAAGGCGCTTTTACTGGTGCTGTTGATAATCGTAAAGGTTATTTTGATGTTGCAAATGGAGGAACCATTTTTTTAGATGAAGTTGGAGAATTACCATTAAATACGCAAGTTCGATTATTAAGAGTACTCGAAGCTGGGGAATTTATTAAAGTAGGTTCATCCAAAATTCAGAAAACAAACGTTCGAATTGTAGCAGCAACTAACTTAGATATTCCGAAAGCAATTAAATCTGGAAAATTCAGAGAAGATTTATACTACAGATTAAATACTATCCCCGTTAAAATACCTGCTCTTCGTGAAAGAAAAGAAGACATTTATTTATTATTTAGAAAATTCTCAGTTGATTTAGCAGAAAAATACAGAATGCCTCCCTTACGATTAGATGAGGAGGCAAAAAGTATCCTAGAGAATTATAGATGGCCAGGAAATATTCGTCAATTAAAAAATATTGCTGAGCAAATTTCTGTGATTGAAGAAAGTAGATTGGTTTCCAAAAACCAACTTCTTAAGTACTTACCAGGAGCTGCATCCTCTAATTTACCTGTTGTTTTAAAAGAAAGTAGTGACGATGAAGGTTTTACAGATGCTCAAAAAAGCGATTTAAAAAAAGAACGTGAGTTTTTTTACAAAGCGTTGGTGGACATGAAAAAAGAGCTGGGTGATTTAAAGCAAGTGGTAGCTGGGTTAATAAGAAACCAAGGGACAGTTGAAGGTGACAAACCATTTACTCCATTAAAATTGTCAAGTGACTCCAAAACAGATCAAGATTTTAGTAATTTCCCCGTTCCCATTGCTAATAATTACCCATCTACCCGTCAAGCTGATGAGTTCCAAGACAGCCATGAAGTTATAGAGGAAAGCTTATCTTTAGCGGAAAGAGAAAAAGAATTTATTTTAAAAGCACTTGAAAAACATAGAGGTAGAAGGAAAAATGCCGCTCAGGAATTAGGAATCTCAGAGCGTACACTTTACCGAAAAATCAAAGAATACGAAATACAATAAAATGCGTAATTTTTTAATCATACTTATTGTCTTAATTGTTTCGGCTTGTGCTGGAATTCCAAGTTATTCATTTCGAGGTGGAGAAATCCCAGGCGAAACGTTCAGCATCGAAAGTTTTTCAAACTCAGCTTCAATTGTGAATCCAAATCTTTCCATTTCTCTTCAAGACGCAATGCAAAATAGATTCACCAATGAATCAAATTTAAAATATACAGATGGTATTGGCGATGCACACTTTATAGGTATGATTACCAAATACAAGATTACTCCTGTACAAGGAACTGGTAATGAAATTGTTGCATTAAACAGATTAACAATTAGCTTGAAGATTACTTACGCAAATAGTGTAAGTAACGAACAAGATTTTGACAAGACTTTCACTAGTTACGATGATTTTGAATCAACAGAAGACTTCAATAGTAAAGAAGAAGATCTTATTGAATCAATTTCAGAAAAACTGGTAGCTTTAGTTTATAATCAAGTATTAGTTGATTGGTAAAATGAATAAAAACATTTTCAATACACTAATTTTGGATCCTACAAATGTTGATCCTAAGTACAAGAAAGAACTCAAAAATCTTGTAGATGACTTCCCTTATTCAGCAAATATTCGATTGCTTTATCTTTCTGCTTTATTAAACGATGCAGATATTCATTTCGAAGAAGAACTAAAAAAAACAGCTGGATATATTTCTGACCGCAGAGTTTTACGCCATCTAATAAACAAACCAAATACTAAGGAAGATTACATCGTAAATAAAACAATAGTAAATATTAAACAAAAAGAACCTGAATCATTAATAATTCCAAGAACAGAAGAGCTTTTACAAACTTCCACCGAGATAATCGAAAAAAGTATCGATTTTAAGGAAGAGGAATCATTACCGGTTAAAGCAACAGTTAAAGTTTTACCAGAAACGAAGGACGACAAACTTGACATTCTAAAAGAAAATACTAAAACTCAAAAATCGGAAGAAAAACTTACTGAAGATCCAGAGAAGAAACCTGCTCCAGAATATGAATTAACTTCAACACCAAAAGAAACTATTCAAGCATCAACCTCCGTCATTCCTGAACTTGAAAATCAAATCATTTCATCAGCAGTTAACGCCTCGTTATCACTTGAGGTCGATAAGACATCTGCTGAAATTAAATTAGAAGAAAGTCAAACTCAAAAAGAAGAACAAATAAAGAATAACGAACCAAAATCTTTTTTAGAATGGATAGGTGTATCAGCAACAGAAGTGAATCCTAAAATAAGCTCTAAACAAGCTGAAAGACTAGCTTTTAAAAAGCGCGCCGAAAGTTTAATTAATGAGTTCATTACTAACCAACCTAAGATAAAGCCAAAAAAAGAATTCTACTCCCCAGAAAATATGGCTAAAAAAAGTTTGATAGATAATGAAAACATTGTGACCGAAACTTTAGCTAAAGTATATGCCGACCAAGGAAATATATCGAAAGCAAAAAGTATTTATGAACAGTTAATTTTGAAATTCCCAGAAAAAAAGAGTTACTTTGCATCCCTTATTAAGAATTTACAGGCAGAATAATATACAGATATGGCTTTATTAAGTGTTTTAATCATAATTATTGCGGTACTATTGATTTTAGTAGTAATAATACAGAATAGTAAAGGGGGTGGTTTAGATGCTAATCTAGCATCACAAAATCAATCTTTCGGTGCTAAAAAAACAACAGAAATTATAGAAAAGGTAACATGGTACTTAATTGGTGCTTTAGCAATTCTTTGTATTATTTCAACAAAATCTATCTCTGGTGGATCTGATAAAGACTTAGGAGATGCGCCAACGCAAGTCGAACAAGTTACAGATAGCGAAGAAGGAGAAGGAGGAGAATAACCTTACACAATAATATTTGAAATTGTCAGCCTGTCATCAGTGCTGACAATTTTTGTTTTTGGGCATCTGTATTCTGTTATAATGACACATAAAAAGCGTATTTTCGCACCATAATTCGAATGGCACGCAAAGTGCTAAGGCAAAAGAAGAAATCAATATATTTAACCTTATAAATATTTATAAATGTCAGTAAACGTTAAACCAATAGGAGATAGAGTTTTAGTAAAGCCCGCTCCAGCAGTAGAAAAAACAGCTTCGGGAATTATCATTCCTGATACAGCTAAAGAAAAGCCACAAAGAGGTGAAGTTGTAGCAGTTGGTAAAGGAACTAAAGAAGAACCATTAACTTTAGAAGTTGGTGATACTGTTATTTACGGAAAGTACTCCGGAACTGAATTAGCTTTTGAAGGTGTTGATTACCTTATAATGAGAGAAGCTGATATTTTCGCAATTGTTTAATAAAAAAAAGAAAATCAAAAATGGGAAAAATTATATTATTTGACGTAGAAGCTAGGGACAAAATTAAAAAAGGTGTTGACTCATTAGCTAACGCAGTAAAAGTAACGTTAGGACCTAAAGGAAGAAACGTCGTTATTGATAAAAAATTCGGCGCTCCAACAGTAACTAAGGATGGTGTCACTGTAGCAAAAGAGATTGATTTAGCTGATCCTGTTGAAAACATGGGAGCTCAACTGGTAAAAGAAGTTGCTAGTAAAACTGCTGATGCAGCTGGAGATGGTACAACGACTGCTACTGTTTTAGCGCAAGCTATTTATGGAGCAGGTATTAAATCTGTTGCAGCTGGTACAAATCCAATGGATTTAAAAAGAGGAATTGACGCCGCTGTTAAAGCAGTTGTTCAAGACTTAAAAAAGCAAGCCCAACCAATTGATAAAACAGAAGAAATCACACAAGTAGCTACTATTTCTGCTAACAATGATCTTCAGATTGGAAAAAGAATTGCCGAAGCGATGAAAGTTGTTGGTAACGAAGGTGTTATTACAGTTGAAGAAGCAAAGGGAACTGAAGATGAGTTGAAAACTGTTGAAGGAATGCAATTCGACAGAGGTTACCTATCTCCATATTTCGTTACGAATGCAGATAAAATGGAGGTTGAATTAGAAAATCCATTAATCTTAATTCACGATAAAAAAATCTCTGCACTTAAAGATGTTTTACCAATTTTAGAAAAATCTCAACAAACTGGTCGTCCATTATTAATTGTTGCTGAAGATATTGATGGCGAAGCATTAGCTGCTTTAGTTGTTAATAAAATTAGAGGTTCTTTAAAAATAGCTGCTGTTAAAGCTCCAGGGTTTGGAGACAGAAGAAAAGCAATGTTGGAAGATATAGCTATTGTAACTGGCGGAACTTTAATTAGTGAAGAACAAGGATATCAATTAGAAACGGCTGAAGTAATTCACTTAGGTCAGGCTGAAAAAGTGGTTATCGATAAGGATAATACTACAATTGTAAATGGAGCTGGTGATTCTGAGCAAATTAAAGCTAGAGTTAATCAAATTAAAGCTCAAATCGAATCTACTTCTTCTGACTACGACAAAGAAAAGTTACAAGAAAGATTGGCAAAATTAGCTGGTGGAGTTGCTGTAATTTATGTTGGGGCAGCCACTGAAGTAGAAATGAAGGAAAAGAAAGACAGAGTTGATGATGCATTACATGCAACAAGGGCTGCTGTTGAAGAAGGAATCGTTGCTGGTGGAGGTACTGCGTTAGTTAGAGCATTAGATACATTAGATAATCTTGAGACTGAAAACGAAGATCAAGAACATGGCGTAAACATCGTAAGAACTGCAATTGAAGCTCCACTTAGAACTATTGTTTCTAATGCTGGCGGTGAAGGATCTGTTGTTGTGAACAAAGTAAAAGAAGGTAAAGGTGATTTCGGTTATAATGCTAGAAACGGTAAATACGAAAACTTAATAGAAAGCGGTGTTATCGATCCTGTAAAAGTTACTCGTTTAGCTTTAGAGAATTCAGCTTCTATTTCAGGCTTATTATTAACTACTGAATGTGTTATTTCTGACGAACCAGAAGAAACGCCTAGTCCAATGGGTGGAGGTATGCCAGGAGGCATGCCAGGTATGATGTAATTAGACCAATCTATTAAAAAAAGCTCGATTTATTCGGGCTTTTTTTATGTTAAAACAATAAAAAATCTATACTGTACATGAGAAAGACTAATTTCTGCGTAATGCTAATTACTTACAAAAGGGGGGAATTAAAAAACAGAGTTCAATTCATTTTAATAATGATGTATGTTTCACTTTTAAAAAAGCATTTAGCGAACAACAAAGCTTTAGTTTTTTTTTTAGACACAGTAAAAAAAGAATTGAATTAATAGAATCTTTTTTTACTGTGTTCAAAAACTCCTTTTGAATTCAGAAACAATTCATATACTATCCCGTAATTAAAGTAAGGCCAAATCGTTTAACCAATTGAAAAAAATTAAAAAAAATATCGCATTCACAGGAATTCTATTCCTTTCTATTTCAGCTTTATTCGCTGGAGAGAAAAGTATAAAATTGGGTTCTGGATATAAAGTTTACAATCTTACATCCCACGATTTTCATATCCACTCTGGAAGATATTTTTATGGAGGTTATAGCCATGAGTTTGGTAAGCAAGCAAAACAAAAGTTTCAATTTCAAATAGCCAATTCAAATAGCCAACTTGAGTTAGATGTTCCATACATTTCAGCAGCAACAAGTATTGATGTATCATATGAAATTAACTTCAAGGCCTTCGGGACCAAAAAATCAAAGCATTACTTTGGTGTTTATACTGAAAATTCATTCCAGTTAAACTTTTTTCCTAAAATTGACAAAAAGAATTTAATTTGGCAAAACCAGTCCTCTGTTGGAATTTCAAGCTTAAATTCTTGTAACCTAAAAAAAAAAGAATTGATTTAAATTTTCAAATTCCAATTTACTCGAACTTATTAAACAGCCATTTTGATAGATTTTCGGGAGAAACACCTGACAATAGACCAATTCAAAACTATAATGGGTCCGTCTTAAAATTATTTAATCCTAATTATGAAATAGGATATATAGTTCCAAAGTGGGGAATGAAAATGGGAGTATATTATCAAGGGGAATTTAATGTAGTTGGGCAAAAAAAACAAAATAGAATCTACAACTATGCCCATAGTCTCTCATTAAGGGTTATTTATTAAAAATAAAATCTGCCTTTATGTTTATAATATTATTTAACGGGTTATTTTTGTAAGAGTGAATGTAGTTAGAAAAAATCTTGGAGCATTAGGTATTTTTGCTCTCTTTTTTATCGCCGGATTAATCCCAGCCTTGTTATATTCCAAATATGACATTCAGATTTATATCAATCAGTTTTTCCACCCCGTAGCCAATAATATATTTTTATTTTTCACGCATTTAGCTGAAGGCTGGTTTACTATTCCATTATTAATTGGCTTGGTGATTTACAGTTGGAGAAAATCATTATTCATTGGGATAACTTACCTAGTTTCTACGCTACTGGTGCAATTCTTTAAAAGATTAGTGTTTGACCAATTAGATCGTCCTCATGGTGAAAAAGAAATCGTTAGACACCCCGGTTATAACTGGCTGCCAGATATTGAGATGCCAGCGTATTACAGTTTCCCTAGCGGACACACTACAACTGCTTTTTGTATATTTTTAGGATTATCGTTACTAACTAAAAACAAGAAACTAGGAATTGCTTATATGATAATAGCGTGCCTAATTGGATTCTCAAGAACATACCTATCTTTTCATTTCCTAATGGATATTGTTGCAGGATCTTTACTCGGTGTACTTACTACTTTGTTACTATACTTTGCTCTAAGAAAAAAATTAAAAATATAATTGGCTCTAACTATAAACTCTAAGAAATCTTATTTTTTCTTAAAATTTATTCTCTCAAACCTCGAAAAATTCACTGGTAATATAATCAGCCATTAATTTACCTTCTGGTGTTAATCTATATTCATCTCCAAAAAAAGCAAGCTGCCCTCCCCTTAAATAATTAGATGTTTTTTCTTTAAATGCATCTACAAATTTCGGGAAAATAATTTCAAGATCACGCCTGTCAAGACCCTTTGAAGTCCTTAAACGCGTCATAATAAACTCATTAAAAAACTCTTTCTCAGTCAATTCTTCAACTTCAAAATAATCTTTCCCTTCACCTAATAATTTTATGTATTTACTAATGCTAGAAATATTAAAAGTTCTTTTACTCTCATAAAAACTATGTGCCGAAGGTCCTATTCCTAAATAAGGTTTTTGATACCAATAAGACGAATTGTGCTTACTTTGATATCCTTCTAAAGCATAATTAGAAATTTCATATTGATGATACCGATTCGAACCCAATCGATTCATTACAATTTTAAATTGCTGAATTGATTTCTCCTCACTCAAATCTTCAATTTTACCTTTTTTAATTAAAGCCATCAAAGCCGTTTGCTCTTTTATGGTAAGATTATAACAAGAAACATGAGGGACTTTATAGTCTATAGCTATTTGAAGGTTTTTCTCTAATTGTTCATTGGACAGTAAAGGAAGTGCGAACATAAAATCAACTGAATAATTATCTATTCCGCTTTCCTTAATTCGTTTAATTGCGTTGTGCGCTTGTTTAGAAGAATGACTTCTATTCATTTGTTCCAAATCATCTTCAAAAAAAGATTGAACACCTAAACTAATCCTATTAATTCCATAAGACTGCCAAATCGCTAAATTCTCTACAGTTACATCATCAGGGTTTGCCTCTATTGTAACTTCTTCAACTTTACCAATATTAAACGATTCTTTTAAACCGTTAAATATTGTCCTAAACTCTTCTTCTATCAATAACGAAGGTGTTCCTCCTCCAAAGTATATAGTTTCAACTTCTTTCCCTTTAAAAAGCAAACTTTTCAATTTCATTTCTTGCACTAAGGCCGCAACTAGTTCGCTTCTATATTTCTCAAATGTTGTTGAAAAATAAAAATTGCAATAGTGACACGCTTGTTTACAAAAAGGTATGTGAATATATACTCCAGCCATAGTTTAAAGGTAAGCTTTATTAAGAAGTTAACATTCGATTATGGAATAGCTATAGTAGATAATCGAAATATGCTTTGATCCTCTTATTATTTTGCAAGGTGATGCGTTTATGTATAATCTTCCTATTATCCTGCTCATTTTTCTTTGGTTTCACACAGAAAGAATACCACCTAAAGGATATTGAAAAAAGCGCCAATAGAATTGAATTTTTAAATTTATCGAACGAAAGGCTGGTTGACATCCCTTTTTCTGTTCGCTCTTGTAAAAAAATCAAAAAGCTCTGGATTAAAAACAACCAAATCACGTTTCTTCCAACATGGTTAACTGAGCTAGAAAACTTGGAGGAAATTAATATAAATGGAAACCGTCGATTAAACATTAAACAAGCCTTCTCAATCATTAGTGCTTTTCCCAATCTTAAGAAAATTTCGGCTAGTCATTGTAACATGTTTTACTTACCTGTTTCAATACGTAGGCTTCCTAAGCTTGTTGATGTTGAAATATCAGATAATCACATCAAGTACCTCCCACCTATTTTTGAATATTTACGCCTTGAGAAATTTGATGTTTCACACAATTGTATTGACACTCTCCCAAGTTCAATCGTATTCATGAATTCCTTAACAAATCTAGATATCAGCTACAATCCAGCAGGTGAAAATAAATACAACTATTACAGTTTAGCCTTGTTAAAAAACCTCCGATCTATAAACCTGTCAGGAATAAAAAGTCTTCCCTCTGAAATAGATAAACTGTTCTTTTTGGAAGAAATCATACTAATTAATAGCTCTATTAATCATTTCCCTGAAAGCTTTAATGCCTTAAATCAGTTGACTAAAATAGATTTAAGAGGGTGTGAAAATTTAAAAATATCTGAATTTATTGAATCAATTAAAGGAGCTCAAAAAACGATTAAAGAATTAAAAATTGGACATCAAGACCTAGCTACAATACCTTACAACATCTTTAAACTTAAAAGTATACAAACTTTAATAATTGATAACGCATGTTTTGAAAAGCTTTCAAGCTCATTTTCGAAGTTCAAGGGAAATGCATTACATTTTAGAAACTGTAGATTTTTAAATCCATCTACCATCTTTAATCATGTTGGAAAAGCAAAAAAATTAAAGTCACTTTATATTAACAATTGTTTATTTGGACAATCAAACTGGAAAATTGGCGCCTCTAAATATCTCGAACAAATCTTCATTAATAATTGCGGAATCACGTATATACCTATTCAACCTAAATCCTTTCCAAAACTAAGACTTTTAAACCTAGTTGGAAATAAAATTCCAAAAAATAAAATTACATGGGAAAAACCAAAGACGATCATTGGATTAACATACAATACCATTTTATATGCGGACGAGGAAATTAAAAACTGGAGATATATTCAACCAAATAGTAACGTGAAACGAATGATATATACTGAAGTTGGAGATATTTTCACATTACCATCAGGAACTAAAATTGAAATTCAGCCTGAAGCATTTATTAAAACGGGAAACTTAATTGTTAAAGACGATGTGCGATTAGAAATTAAAGAAATTATAAAACCTGCTGATTTTGCCAAAACGAAATATCCTACCTTTTTACCTACTAATCAGGTTTCTGATGTAAAATATGCTATCGAATTACATGCATTTCAAGATAGTGTAGAAGTTTATATAAAATCCGACAAACCAATTATTATAGAACCAAAATTCAAAAAAAGATATACTTTAAACAAGTATTACTTCCATAACTACAAACAAAAATGGGAACGGCTTAATCACAAAAATGATATTTGTTCAAACACTCAAACCACAATTGTAGAGTCAGAATGTGAATACTACCTAGACATACCAAGAATGGATTATAAATTAAAAGTTTCCAAGGTCTTTATTAAACTCCAGCGCAGAAAAAAGAAGAATAAATTACGTCTTAATTTTGAAATAACTCCTGAATATGGATACCGAGAGCAATTACTAAATCCATTTGGTGATAAAATTAAAGGGTATCCTGAATTAAAAAATTACAAAGGAATAAAATGGAGATATGTAGGCGATAGTTTAGAAAAAGACTTAAAAAAAATATATTTTTTATCAGATGAAGCTAAGGCTGAAAAACTAAATAGATACAGTACTTTAAAGGGATATGTACTTGATATAAAAGACATTCGTATTTTCCCGAATCCTGATGAGGACAATTATTTAATTCAATTTATTCAAGGACGCGATACCTTTTCGGTACAAGCCCTTCCTTTTTTATCGGTTTACAAAGCACATAAAATTCAACGATGGCACAAAGTGAAATACCGTAAATACAAAAAATCTTTGCTTCGGAGAAAGGATAAATGGCTTAAAATGGACACAACTTATTTAAATAAATATGAAGATTTTGAAGTTAAACTAGAAACCTTTAGATTATTAAAACTCAATGCTAATTACAAAATAGTTCAATCACAAACAGAAGTAAATAATAATCAACAATTAACTATATTTAAACCAGGTTTATACCAATTGGCAATTCCATTATTGATTAATAATGGTGCTTTAAAAAAACCAATTTTCTATATACACGGAAAACGGTTTCATCCACAAAAAGTTTTGATTAGCAATTTGACCAAAAATTACAGTTTCTGGAGTAAACCAAAACAGATTCCCAAAGAAAGAGGGATCTACACTATTAGCACACTAATAAATGGACAGTTATATAGCGGTTCTTGGGGTATTAGTAACAAAGTCACTTTTGAAAAAGTAAAAAATGATTAAAACACTTATTATTTGTCTTGTTTTAACAACTGGATTCTTAAAACAATCAAGCGATTACACAAAGGCTAAAAACGAAAAATTATCAATTCTATCGTTAGATGGTGAATTTCTTAATCAAACAGTATTTAGGTTGGTTAACGAAAAAAGAAGAAAAAAAGGAGTCGATACACTTGAGTATTCAGCTGAGCTAAATAACGTCTGCAGAAATTATCAAGATGAACTGGAATTTAGAAGATTTAAAAACACGCCATCAGTTGAACGTAAAATAAACAAACAGCTTTCCTCTCGGACAAAAAAATCAGGATTTAAAGGAAGCTTAGTCCTACCTATAGCAGCTCAAGAAAAAGCTTTAGATTACAATAAAAAACAAGATTTCTTCATCATGAAAACAGAAACTAAATCAGAATTCAAGCTTTTTTACGGGAAGCGTCCAAATAAAAACACAAAAAATCAAACTAGAAAAGAAATTCAACCCCTAAGTTATTTTCACTTTGCAAAAAATATATTAAAAAAATTAGAATCAGAAAATAAAAAACAACTCTACGCTAAATCTTACAAGTGGGGTGGACTTCATTTACAATGGTATTATAAGTCGTTTAATAAACGAAAGATTCCAGAAATAAAAATGATCTTTTTATTAGGTGGACATCAGACCGCAGGAATGTGGTAATTTGGTTATTTATATTTCAAAATAATCATCCATAATTTAACTTTAAGCGTTACCTTTATGAGTAATTATTAAAGGTTTTGTCGGAAGATTTAGATACAATAAAACAGGAGAAAGTCCCAAGTAAGTTCAAAGATTTTATGGCCTTCACTAAAATGCGTCTTGCATTATTAGTTGTTTTCTCAGCCTCTGTAACTTATGTTACTGCATTAAAGTTCTATCAAAAGAAAATAGAAAATTTTGATTTTGATTGGCTTGCAGTATGTTGGTTATGTGTTGGAGGAATGTTAGTTACAGCGAGCTCAAACGGATTTAATCAAATTTTTGAAAGGCATCTTGACAAATTAATGTCAAGAACGAAAAACAGGCCCCTCCCAACAGGAAGGTTATCAGTAAAAGCAGCTTGGATTATAACAATCATAAATGGTACAGCGGGAACTTTAATTCTTTGGTTCATGCTAAACCCACTTACTGGTATTTTAGGATTAGCAAGCTTAATATCCTATTCGTTCATTTATACTCCAATGAAGCAAAAAACTTCTTGGGCCGTTTTTGTAGGTGCGTTCCCTGGAGCAGCACCTCCTTTAATAGGGTGGGCAGCTTGTGAAGCAAGTTTACAAGAACCTATTTACATATCACCAGCAGCATTATCGTTATTCTTCTTACAATTCATGTGGCAATTCCCTCATTTTTGGGCAATAGCTTGGAGATGTCATGATGATTACAAAAAAGCAGGCTTTCACTTATTACCTTCAGCCGGTGGTAAAGACATAAAAAGTGCTTTTCAAATACTGTTGTACACCTTATTCATGGTTCCAATTGCCATGCTACCGTGTTTTCCAGCATTTGGTATAGCAGGATTAACTGCAAGTATTATCATTTTAGCATGTGGTATAATAATGCTTCATCCAGCTTTTATGCTTTTTAAAACGCTGGAAGATAAGTGGGCCACAAAATTAATGTTTTCATCATTTATTTACTTACCATTGGTTTTACTAGCGTTGTTAGCCAATCAATATTTTTAAAATATGATTAACAGTATTCCTAAAGAAGAAAGATTAGACGTAAAGAAAAAGACACACAAGAGTATGATGTGGATTGCCATAACATCAATTGTTATGATGTTTATTGGATTTTCAAGTGCTTATGTTGTTGCTAAAGGAGATGCTACTTGGGTAAGCATTGCTGTTCCTGAAGAATTCTATACAAGCTCAATAATAATAGTAATAAGTAGCCTCACCTTCTTCATTGCCGTTAAATTGGCAAAAAAAGAAAAGAAAATAGTGTCATCCATCTTTGTTCTTATCACTCTTATTCTAGGATTAACCTTTGTAAAGTTTCAATTATCAGGTTGGGATAATTTAATGAATAAAGGGATGAACTTTGTTGACGCAATTCACGTGAAAGGATTAATAGACGGAAATAAAGGAGAATATGGTGTTGATTACTCCATCTTTCATAAAGGCGATGAATTGAAATATGTTGATGGTAAATTTTATGATCTTCGAGACGATTATAACTCAAATGAAATAATCCCTAGATTATCTGCAAAAAATAATGCAAGTAGTTACATGTATTTATTATCAGGGCTTCACCTATTGCATTTATTGGGTGGGATAATCTCATTACTAGTCGTTTCATTTAAGAGTTTAGCCGGATTATACACAAAAAATGATACTGTTGGTATAGAAGTTAGTTCCATATATTGGCATTTTTTAGATTTTTTGTGGCTATATTTGTTATTCCTATTGTATTATATAGGTTAATTTGAAAAATTAAAACTAAAAAAAATGGCAGGAGAAGTAAGCAAAGCTATTCCACCTAAAGATTTGTGGGAAGGTGGTCGTTCACCCTTCAGTATGAGTTACGGGAAAATCATGATGTGGTTTTTTCTTATTTCAGATGCATTAACGTTCGGTGCATTCTTAGTAACACTCGGATGGTTTCGTTACACTGCAGATTATTGGCCAGTTTCTGATCAAGTATTTTATCACATACCTTTCGTACACAGCGAACTTCCAGAACAAGGATTCCCACTTGCATACGTAGCCTTCATGACTTTTATTTTAATCATTTCTTCTGTAACAATGGTTTTAGCCGTTGAGGCTGGACACAGAAATGATAAAAAAAATGTTATCAAATGGATGATAGCAACCGTAATTGGTGGATTCGTGTTTTTAGGATCTCAAGTTTGGGAGTGGGCTGGAATTATTGTTGGACCTGACGGGGTTTTTGGAACTTATGATGACACAACGATGCAAAGCAACTTTTTAGGAGGTTGGCTCAACGGAGCACCAATAGAAGGACCTAAACAATATGCCCAAATTTTCTACTGTGTTACCGGATTCCATGGATTCCACGTATTCTCAGGGGTAATGATAAATATTGTAATTTTGATAAATGTTATCTTAGGTACCTACGAAAAAAGAGGTCACTACGAAATGGTTGAAAAAGGTGGTCTTTACTGGCATTTTGTCGATTTAGTCTGGGTTTTTGTATTTACATTCTTCTACCTACTCTAAGTAACTTAGTTTAATAACACTAAAAATTTATTCTCATGGAAAGAGATGATATAATAGAATATTCCTTAGGTGCACAACATTCTGAAGAAGATGGTGCCAAAATCAGAAAGAATATCTGGAAAGTAACAGCATTATTATCAGTTATCACTTTACTTGAGGTAATTGTTGGAGCTACTCTGAGCAAAACAGTTATTGGAGATGGTACTACTTGGGCTTTTATTAAATATGGTTACATTATATTAACCTTGGTAAAGGCTGGATACATCGTTTTATCTTTCATGCACCTTGGTCATGAAAGGAAAAGCTTTAAACTAACTGTGTTAGTCCCTTACATTTTCTTCATCATATACTTGATCTTTATAGTAATAAATGAAGCATTAGCTGTAACTGAAGTAAATTTTCCACTTAATTAGTCAGAACCATGGGAGAGCAATCTATTTCATCTCCTATTAAAAAATTACTTTACATTGGATTATTTATAGTGCCATTTTTAATTGCAATGGCACTTATCTTTTGGGCTAAAGGGCTAGGTACTTTACCTATTATGGACATGAACGGGAAATTCGTTCAGATGAAGTATAAAAACCCACCTGAATATTATACTATCCCAGAGTTCTCATTAGAAAAATTTGACGGAAAAAAAGTCAAATTTGAGCATAAAGATTCAATTCTTTACTTGATAACACTTTTCCCGAAAAGTAATACGAAAGAGTGGAGTAAACACTTAATGTATGTAGGAGAACAAATTATTAAAAGAGCGAATAACGTTAAGGTCATTAGTATCTTCGAAGGTGATCCTGAAATGAAAGTTTGGGAAGAGTCTCCAATTGAATATGCGAACTCAGTTTCAATAAAATGGAATTTAGCACATGCAGACAGTGAAAAATTCAATCGAATAAAAGACGACCTGAAACTAACCTTAAACGATAGTACCGGTGTTTTTGATTATGTTTTAGTTGATAAAGATGAGCATATAAGAGCACATTGTACAATCAACGATGCAAAAATCGCAAGAGATATCCCCAAAATGTATAAACTTTTAAGTAACCAATATGCACCGCGAAAATTGGATATTAAACAAATTAAAGATTAGTATTATAATCTTTACTCTAGTTGCATGTAATCAACCTAAAAAAAGTTTACCAGTATACGGTAGAAAGCAAATGAATGATAAAGGAATTGATGTAGATCATACTATTTCTAAATTTTCATTCATTAATCAGTCAAATAGACTCGTTACCCAAAAAGATTTTGAAGGTAAAGTGTACATAACAGACTTCTTTTTTACAACGTGTAAAACAATCTGTCCTAAAATGACAACTCAACTATCAAGAATACAACAGGAATTAAAAGGAGAAGATTACAAAATATTATCGCATACCGTTAATCCATCTTATGACTCCTCTAATGTACTACTAGACTATTCAAAAGAAATGAAAGCTGATCTTAGTAATTGGGACTTTGTAACGGGAAATGCACAGGAAATATACAAGCAAGCAGCCTCATATCAAGTTGTTGCAATTGAAGACACATCCCAGCCAATTCCATTTGTTCATAGTGAATACTTAGTTCTTATCGATAAGCAGTCAAGAGTAAGAGGCATGTACGACGGTACTGATAAAATTGAAGTAGACAAATTAATAAACGATACAAAATGGCTAATCAAGCAATAAATTCAAATTCACCACAATTTGAAGAAAGAAAAGGAATAAAAGCGGCAATTTGGATTTTTTCGGTTGTAGTTTTAGGCCTTGTCATCGCAATGGGGAAATTACCAAAACCCGATATAGCTCCATCATTCACAAAAGCATTACCAGCTTTGAATGCAATAATTAACACCTGCTGCTTTTTAACTTTAATAGGATCACTTATAATGATCAAAAAGAAAGATGTGAACATGCATATGCGCTTAAACACATTTGCCATGATACTTTCTGTTTTCTTTTTATTGAGCTATGTATTGTATCATGTAACAAATAAAGAAGTTTCATACGAAGGCGACATGAAAATAGTTTATTACACTATTTTGGCTTCTCATATTATACTGTCAGGAGTATCATTACCATTTATCTTATTCGCGTATTATAGAGGATTTATTGGGGATATTGTTAAACATCGAAAAATAGTAAAGTTCGCATACCCAGTTTGGTTATATGTTGCTATAACGGGTCCAATTGTATATTTAATGCTCTCACCATATTACAAGTAGTATGTTTAAAAAAGTCTTATTTACATTATTAACACTTTGTATAAGTGAACAGTGTTTCGCTTTATGCTCAAATTGCAAAGCCGTTGTCGAAAACAACGGTGGACAATGGGGTAATGGATTAAATTCGGGGATACTCGTATTAATGGTTGTTCCATATATATTACTTGTCTTAATTGTTTTAGTAGGTTTCAAGGGGAAAATTAGAGAAGGGATAAAGAATTTCGTAAATTCGTAGCATAACTTGTTCTTTTTTAATCTACATTATAGATCGCTGTAACCTCAAAAGAAAAGCAATCTAAAATCAGTTTAAACCAACACAGTTTGTAAGCTTTAAACCGAGGGAAAAGATGAAATTATATAAATAATATATCACTATAAAAACCCTTAGTAATTACTGAGGGTTTTTTGGTATTTACCAAAAAGTGAAAAAATAATGGATAAACCAAACATAAGAAATATTTTAAAGAGTAAGATTCTTGTCCTTGATGGAGCAATGGGATCACTTATTCAGACCTATAAATTAGAAGAAGAAGACTTTAGAGGGAAAAGGTTTAAAAATCACACACATTCTTTAAAAGGTAATAATGATTTACTTGCATTAGTAAGACCAGATATTTTGAAGGAAATACACTGTCTTTACCTAGAAGCTGGAGCAGATATCTTAGAAACAAATACATTTTCAGGTACAACAATTGCACAAGCTGATTATGCACTTGAATTTGCTGTATACGATATCAATTTCGAATCAGCGAAAGTAGCAAGAGAAGCAGCAGACCAATACACCGCCAAAAACCCTAACAAACCACGATACGTTGCAGGCTCAATCGGACCTACAAACAGAACTTTATCAATATCACCTGATGTTAACGACCCTGGTTTCAGAGCAGTCACATGGGATGAAATATTAATTGCTTACAAAGAACAAGCAAGAGCGTTAATAGATGGAGGTTCAGACCTTTTGCTCGTTGAGACTATTTTTGACACCTTAAATGCAAAAGCCTGCCTTTATGCTATTGATGAGGTGTTTGAGGAAAAGGGAATTAATATTCCAATAATGGTTTCAGGAACAATAACCGATGCTTCGGGAAGAACATTAAGCGGGCAAACTGCTGAAGCATTTTTAGCATCTGTATCACATTTAGAATTGTTATCCGTTGGATTCAATTGTGCATTAGGTGCAGATATGATGAAACCATATTTAGAAGTAATATCAAAAAACACTGAATTTAATGTAAGTGCCCATCCAAATGCTGGTTTACCAAATGAATTTGGCGAGTACGATGAAACTCCTGAAGACATGGCTTCACAAATCAAAAAATTCCTTGATGAAAGTTTAATTAATATTATTGGTGGATGTTGCGGAACAACACCTGAACATATTAAAGCGATTGCAGATTTAGCCTCAACTTACGAACCTAGAAACGCAAACTAATATGAGTTTACATCCAGATTATAAAGGTAGATACGAATATAAGTGGCACAACTTGCCGTTTATGAAACTCAGTGGATTGGAACCTTTAATAGTAACACCTGAGCTGAATTTTATTAATGTTGGAGAAAGAACTAATGTTACAGGCTCAAGAAAATTTCTTCGTCTAATTAAGGACGAATTATTTGATGAAGCTTTAGCTATAGCAAGAGAACAGGTAGAAAACGGAGCCCAAATCATCGATGTTAATATGGATGAAGGGATGATTGATGGGGCCGAGTCAATGACAAAGTTTCTTAATTTAATTGCGTCGGAACCTGACATTTCAAAAGTTCCAATCATGATTGATTCCTCAAAGTGGGATATCATCGAAGCTGGATTAAAATGTGCTCAAGGGAAATGCGTTGTTAACTCAATATCTCTTAAAGGTGGGGAAGAAGAATTTATCGATCAAGCAAAAAAAATAAAAAGATACGGTGCTGCTACTATTGTAATGGCATTTGACGAGGACGGCCAAGCTGACACATATGCTAGAAGAGTTGAAATTGTACAAAGAAGTTACGACATCTTAACTGGACCAAAAGTAAAATTCCCTCCACAAGACATTATTTTCGATTTAAACGTTTTTCCTGTTGCAACAGGAATAGAAGAACATCGATTAAATGCAATTGATTTTATCCAAGCAACAAGGTGGGTGAGGGAAAATTTACCAGGAGCACATGTTAGTGGAGGAGTTTCTAATGTTTCATTCTCATTTAGAGGAAATAACCCTGTACGTGAGGCAATGCATTCTGCATTTTTATATCATGCAATCCGAGAAGGAATGGATATGGGTATCGTAAATCCGAGTATGCTTGAAATTTACGATGATATCCCAAAAGACTTATTGGAGCGTGTTGAAGATGTTTTACTAAACCGAAGAGAAGATTCCACTGAACGATTATTAGAATTTGCTGAAACTGTAGTTGGTACAGCAAAAGAAAAAAAAGTTGATCATGCCTGGAGAGATCATCCAGTTGGAAAACGTCTTGAGCATGCATTAGTAAAAGGAATTACAGACTTTATCATAGAAGACACAGAAGAAGCTAGATTAGCGCACGAAAAACCATTACACGTCATTGAAGGTCCATTAATGGACGGAATGAATGTAGTTGGAGATTTATTTGGTGAGGGGAAAATGTTTTTACCTCAAGTTGTTAAATCAGCACGGGTAATGAAAAAAGCAGTAGCTCACCTTCTACCTTTTTTAGAAGCTGATAAAGATGGTAGACAATCTGCAGGGAAAATTCTTTTAGCAACTGTTAAAGGAGACGTACATGATATTGGTAAAAATATAGTAGGTGTTGTTCTTGGGTGTAATGGCTATGAAATCATAGATATTGGAGTTATGGTCCCGCCAGACAAGATTCTTGCCGCAGCAAAAGAGCATAATGTTGATTTAATAGGATTAAGCGGATTAATTACTCCATCATTAGATGAAATGGTTACTGTAGCCAAAGCAATGGAAAAGGAAGGGTTTAATATTCCCTTACTAATTGGAGGAGCAACTACCTCTAAAGTTCACACAGCTGTTAAAATTGAAGAACATTATAAAGCAGGACAAGCCGTTTATGTTTTAGATGCATCACGGTCTGTAACTGTTGTAAGTAAATTATTAGGTGATAAAAAAGATGTTTTCATTAGAGAGATACAAGATGATTACGCCAAAATGCGTTTTCACCACGCCAATAAGCGCGCTAAAAAAGAGATGGTTTCAATTGAAACAGCCCAGGAAAATAAACAACCAATCGAATGGAAATCTCAAGATATCATTGCTCCTAAGTTTACAGGTTTAAAAGTATACAACGATGTCCCATTGTCCGATTTAAGGGACTATATTGACTGGACTCCTTTCTTCCAAACATGGGATTTACATGGTAAATATCCCCGTATTTTAGAAGATGATATAGTTGGTCATGAAGCAACAAAACTTTTTGCTGATGCCAATAAGATGTTGGATCAAATTTGTAAGGAAAAGTGGGTTCAAAATAAAGCTGTAATAGGAATTTGGCCTGCGAACGCTACTGGGGATGATGTTGAAGTTTATAAAAACGAAGATCGTAATGAAGTAATTGAAAAATTCTTTATGCTTCGTCAACAACAAAAAAAATCAAGTAAAGCTTTTAACCACTCTTTAGCAGATTATATAGCTCCGAAAGAAACTGGTTTAAATGATTATATAGGTGGATTTGCTGTTACTACGGGTTTAGGAATCGAAACACATATTGCGAGATTTGAAGCTGATCATGATGACTACAATTCAATTATGATAAAAGCATTAGCAGATAGATTTGCGGAAGCTTTCACTGAATACTTACATGAAAAAGTTCGTAAGGATGTTTGGGGTTACGCATCCAATGAAACACTTTCAAATGCTGATTTAATAAAAGAATCTTACAAAGGGATTCGTCCGGCTCCAGGTTATCCTGCTTGCCCAGATCACTTAGAAAAACCTACTTTATTTAGGTTGCTAAATGCCGAGAAAGAAACAGGAATTACGTTAACCGATAGTATGGCTATGTACCCAACAGCTTCTGTTAGCGGTTGGTATTTCGCTCATCCAGAGTCGAAATATTTTGGAATCGGAAAAATTCAAAAAGATCAAGTAGTTCAATATGCAGAAAGAAAAGGGGAGTCAGTTGAATTAATTGAAAAATGGCTTTCACCAAATTTAAATTATTAAATATAAAACGGTTGGATAAACTACCTATTTTATGATCTCAAGCAATTGTATGCGTTGAGATTCAATATCAAATAATTATTCAGATCTACTCTATGAAACTTTTTTTCACCTTATTAATATTTTTTTATTCTTTAGGTGGATATTCGCAATCTCAAAAAGAAAAATTAGCCTATCAATACTATTCAGGTAAACAATATGAAAAAGCGGTTACCTTATACGCTGACTTGCACAAATCGTCACCTGAAAAGAGGTTTTACGGACCGCTATTAAAATCTTATTTATTCCTTGAAAGATATAAAGAAGCTCAAAAATTAGTAAAAGTTCACATTAAAAAAAATCCTGAACGAATTGAATTTAATATCGACTTAGGCCACGTATACGAAGCTGAAAAAAAGGAAACAAAAGCAACTCAAGCTTACGACAACACAATTAAGTTGATGATTTCGAATGTAAACTCGATCCTTGCTGTTGGAAATCGATTTTATCAAAAAGGAAAATATGATTACGCAATTAAAGCTTATAAAAAAGGAGCAAAACTCCTAAATGGTGATTATCCATTTTCCTTTGAATTAGCAAAAGTCTACGAAGCAAAAGGAGACCTTACCAATATGTCCAAGGTTCTTATTGGAATCATACACTACAGCAATGAATATCTAGAATCAGTAAAAAGCGCACTTTCTACGCTATTCTACGAAGATACTAGCAGAAAGAAAAAAAGTATTTTTAAAGATGAATTGCTCACACAGGTTCAAAAAAACCCTTCAAAAACTGCGTTAACCGAATTACTGATTTGGTTTTTTCTACAAGAAAAAAAATTCAACTCTGCCCTAATACATTCCAAAGCACTTGATAAAAGAAATAAAGAAGCAGGTGATCGAATTGCAAAATTAGCTAAAACTTGTTTCCAAAATAAAGAATACGAAATTGCTGTCAAAGCATACAATTATTTGCTAAAAAAAGACAAAAGTTCTTATTTCTATAGAATTGCAAGAACTAAATTAGTTGAAGTATTAAACATTAAAATAACCGAAGACCCGCAATCCACCAATGAGGATATATTACGTCTAAAACAGAACTATGAAGACGCATTGGACGAATTAGGAAGGAACGCTTATACAATTGATTTAATAGCTGGATATGCTCAGCTATTGGCTTTTAAGCTTAACCAAACTGAAAAAGCAAAACAAGAACTAGAATCTGCTTTAAAAATTGCTCGTGCTCAACCTCAGAAAATTGCTAATTGTAAATTGATTTTAGGAGATATTTACGTTAAAGAAAACGAAGTTTGGGAAGCAGCCTTATTATACGGACAAGTTAATCAAGACTTTAAAGAAGACATCATTGGGCACAAAGCGAAACTAAGAACGGCAAAAGCCTACTTTTACACAGGAGAGTTTGAGTGGGCGAAATCACAACTAGATGTTTTGAAAGCGAGTACCACCAAATTAATTGCCAACGATGCCTTACAATTGTCGGTTTTAATTTCAGATAACCTTGGAATGGACACCTCTACTGCTGCTTTAAAAATTTATGCCTTAGCAGATTTATATAAATTCCAAAACAACGACTCACTAGCAATTCTTGCCTGCAATAATGTTTTAGACTCTTTTCCAGAAAACATTACTTTACTAGACGATGCTTATTTTATGAAAGCAAAAATATATACTCAAAATAAGAAATGGGATTTAGCACTTGAAAGCTATCAGAAAGCAGTTGAATACAACGATTTATTAAAAGATGACGCACTATTTGAAATGGGAGTTATTTATCAAAACATTCTTAACTCACCAGATAAAGCAATCAAATGTTTTGAAGAAATCGTATTGGAACATCAAGACAGTTTTTACTCGGTTGAGGCCAGAAAAAACTACAGAACCTTAAGAGGCGATTTTGGAAATAGACAATGAATAAAGAGTTAATATACAAGACAATAAAAAGTGTGATTAGCTCTAGAGTTAAAGAAATTCATAAGGCTTTAAGTAATCAGAAAGAAAGTTTAAATACAGCCTCAGAATCTTCTGCTGGTGATAAGCACAACACCTCAAGAGCAATGATGCATATCGAGGAAGAAAAATTGGGTAAACAACTAGCTCAGCTAATTCAACTAAATAAAGTATTAATAAAAGTGAACCCTAAGAAAAACTTCGATCAAATAACCTTAGGCTCATTTGTAGAAACGAACAAAGGTGCTTTGTATATAGCTGTACCAATGGGGAAAATCTCTTTAAAAAACAAAGAAATCATGTGTATTTCGTTAGCCTCTCCAATCGGTCAAGCGTTACAGGGTAAAAAAGCGGGAGAATCGGTTCAATTTAATGGACAGTTATGGGAAGTCAAAAAGATATTGTAAGTCCATCATATTTGAATTCTTTTAAATATAAATAACCTTTAATTAAAGTAAGAATTTTTAGGTTAAGGTATCTTCACAATTATTGTAAAATAATCTAAAAAGAAAGAAGTGGTGTGAAAACACCACTTCGCTTAGCAAAATCAGGGTTGGAGTCCAACACCTTATAGAAAGAGTTTTTAGTTCCCTAATATATCTTCAATCATATCCAAACGAGGAGTGACAATGATATCGGTTCTTCTATTTTTCTTTTTAGCTTCTTTAGTATTAGTAGGGTCTAGAGGATTACTATCTCCTTTTCCACTAGCTGTTAATCTTTTAGCATCAATCTTGAATGACTCTAAGACTTTAACAATTTCGGTAGCACGCATTACACTTAAATCCCAATTATCTTTTAACTGTGCTCCTCCTCTATATTTATCAGAATCCGTATGACCTTCAACAGTTATATTAATTTCATCATTTCCTTTAAGCGCTTTTGCTAACTTCTTTAAGGCTTGCTTACCTTTCTCATCAGCAGTATAACTGCCAGGTTTAAACAACAACTCGTTATCTAATGAGATGTAAACTTTTCCACTTCTCATCTCCATCGTAATTCCTTCTTCTTCTAAACCAAATAAAGCTTGTCTGATTTTTTCTTCAAGTGCTTTTGCCAATGAATCCCTTCTGTTAATTTCAGATTTTAATTCAGCAATTCTTCTACCTCTTTCTTCAATAGCAGCCGTTGCTTTAGTTAACTCTTCAATTTTTAATCTTAAATTTTCTTTCTTTTCAGCTAAAGATCTTTCCGTAGCATTCAGCTTATCTTCTTTTGTTTGAAGCGTAATTCTTGTTTCTTCGATTTCTCTCATGTATCGACTTACCAATTCTTCAGCTTTCTTCTTGTTTTGATCCTTTAATGATAAGAGTTCCCTATATGTGCTGTTTAATTGATCGTAATTTCTAGTTAATTGACGAAGAGATACTCCTTGGATAGCGGTATCTTTTTTAAGATAACTCAATCGTTTACTCAAATCCAATGTCTTAGCATCTAACTCGTTCTTCTCTCCTTCAAGTTTTACGTTTTGAGAATGTAGCTCCTGTGATTTTGCTTTTTCAGAATCGTAGTTTGCCGTAACATCGTCCAATTTACGCTTAGGAACACAGCTAGATATTCCTGTTACTACTAATCCTGAAATTATTAATACCTTAAATATATTTTTCATTATAAAATAATACATTACAAATGTAACGGTCTTAAACCTACATAGATTTTGTTAAACTCATATTTTACTAACATCCTAGTGTGTAATTCGTTGATTCAAATAGTAATACAGTAACTTTACTTATAATTTATAACGTATATTTTCGTTATTCTTTTTTTTGCAATTTGAATTATCTGAAACAATTAAAATATCACTTTATATTATTAATAATCCTAGTGGTTTCGGAAAGCTTTGGGCAAAACGACTTTAGCAATATTCGTGTTAAAAAAATACCTACCAGTGATTCGATCAAGATTGATTCTTTATCAATAATACCGGGAAGCCTTCAAATAAAAAACTTAGACACCCTATTTTACAAAATCGACAATTTTAAAGGTCAACTTAATTTCAAAAACTCACCTGTAGATTCAGTAACTATTACTTACAAAGTTTTCCCAATCAACTTTTCTAGTTCCGTCCAAAATCGTTTCCCAGGTGATTCAACCTCTAGAAAAAGAAAATTACTAACCCGAAATCCATACAATTATAACTCGAATGAGATTACCAGGAATGATTTATTTGGAGAAAGTAGTTTAAAAAAAGGAGGAAGTATCTCGAGAGGAGTAAATATAGGAAACAACCGTGATTTATCTCTAAATTCAAATCTAAACCTTCAACTATCAGGAACCTTTCAAGGAGTTGAAATATTAGCCGCCGTAACAGATAACAACATTCCTATTCAGCCACAAGGAAACACACAAACACTACAGGAATTTGACAAGGTTTTTGTTCAGTTTTCGAAAAACGGTCACAAATTTATAGCTGGAGATTTCCAAACAGTACAAAATGAAGATCAATTCTTAAAGTTCAATAAGAAAGCACAAGGATTAAGCTACGAAGGACTATATGAAACTAAACTATTTGGAAAAAAAGCCGAGTATAAAGTAAAAGCAGATATTGCATCATCTCGTGGGAAATTTTCTCGAAACAGAATTATTGGAATTGAAGGAAACCAAGGGCCTTATAAATTAGTAGGAACGGAAAATGAACGATTTATAATGATTTTATCAGGAACGGAGCGAGTTTACATTGATGGAAAGTTACTTCAAAGAGGAATGGATGGAGATTATACTATTGATTACAACTCTGCCGAATTAACTTTTACCACCAATCAAATTATCACAAAAGACAAAAGGATTGTTGTTGAATTTCAATACTCAGATCAAAATTACGGAAGATCACTTTTTAACGCTTCAAATGTAATTAAAAATAAAAAAGGGAGATTCTTTGTGAATTTTTATTCTGAGCAAGACATGAAATATCAACAACTACAACAGAGTCTTTCCAACGAACAAAAAACCTTACTAAAGAATGTAGGAGATAGTTTGCAAAAAGCTATTTCACTTAGAATTGACACAGTAGAATATACAACAAACCAAGTTCTTTATAAACGTCAAGACACCACAATTTCATCTAGCCTTTATACTTATTATGAATACAGTACGGACCCTGATAGTGCTATTTATTCCCTCGGATTTAGCAATGTTGGAACGGGTAATGGTTATTACATAATATCAAATACAACTTCGGCAAATGGTAGAGTTTATGAATGGGTTCCTCCCATAGATGGTGTTCCACAAGGTGATTATGATCCATTAACACAGCTAATGGCTCCAAAACAACAACAAATGTTGACGATTGGGACAAATTATAATCTTAATGAAAAAACAGCGCTCTTTCTTGAAACTGCTTTTAGCAATCAAAACCAAAACCTGTTTTCGAAACAACATAAGGAGGATGACCAAGGAATTGCTTTAAAGACTCATTTAAAGAACACGAAATATTTTAAAGGAAAATCTAAAGATTCATTATCTCGTTTGTATAAATCGCAACACCAAATCAGTTATCAAATCATCAACAAAAAGTTTAAATCAATTGAACGATTTCGTGATGTTGAATTTACTAGAGACTTCAATTTAGACAATACATCAGCCAAAAACACCGAGCAAATTTTGGGTTGGAATTGGAGTTATGCCTTAAATAATAAAAAAATCGCTGGAATTAACGTTTCATATTTAGACCGTAAAACTGAATATTATGGATTAAAATCTGGTGCAAACTTAAACACCAAACTTTGGAAAAATGCTAAACTGATAGGAAAAGGGAGCTTCTTAAACTCGGAAGGATCTGCACTTGGAAGTTCTTTTTTAAGACACCAAATAAGTATTACCCAACAGATCAAAAAAGGGCTCTCCCTTAAAATATGGGAAGAGGAGGAAAATAATCAAACAGTTAATATCATACCAGATACATTATCTCCAACCTCATTTCGATATACAGTTTATGGATCTGAATTAGCAATTAAAAAAAGTGACAAAATCACCTTTAATGTAAATTGGAATCAACGAACTGATTACACTCCGTTTAACAACCAATTAAATAAAATAACAACAGCCAATAATGCTGGAGTAAACTTTCAATTTGGCAACAAAAAAGGAACTAAGTTCTTATGGAACTCTACTTATAGAGAACTCGAAATAAATAACTCAGAATTGGTTTTACAAGACCCCGAAAACACTTTTTTAAATAGAATTGATTACAAATTCAAACTATGGAAAGGAATGTTACAATCTAATTCTTTCTTTGAAATCGCCTCGGGAAGCGAGTTAAAAAGGCAATATCAGTACGTAGAGGTTAATCCAGGACAAGGTCAGTATACATGGATCGACAGTGATAATGATTCAATTCAAGATATAAATGAGTTTCAAATTGCCCAGTTTTCTGATCAAGCTAGCTTTACGAGGGTATTCCTTCCAACTACTGGTTTTATTAAGACATACAATAACAAATTCAATCAATCCTTCAATCTTAGTCCTGCAAGATTTTATAAAAGAGATACAAAAACTAAAAAACTATTAACACGATTCAATAACCAGTTTATAATGAAATTAGATCAAAAAATCTCAAAAGATCAGGAGCAAAGATTTCAAGTTCCTTTCCAAAATAATATTGCAGATACTAGTTTAATCTCCATCTCTTCCTCCGTTAGAAATACAGTGTACTTCAACAGAAGTAACCCAACCTTTGGAACAAATTATTCCTTTAGACAAAACCAAAGTAAATCGGTTCTTACAAGTGGTTTTGAAGCAAGAGAATTAAAAGCACATTCGATTAATTTAAGGTGGAATTTACTTAAAAAGTTCACCTTAAAAAATATCACTGAGCTTAGACAAAAAGCTAGATTATCACAATATTTTGACGAACAGAATTATCAAATTGACTCCTATATACTGGAACCTAAATTGAGTTATCAAAAAGGTTCTAGCTTTCGTACAACAGTTAGTGGAGCTTTAAAAAACAAATTAAATAGTAAATCATTAGGAGGAGAAAAAGCCACATTTAATAAGCTAGGTATTGAATTAACTTACAATATGCTTACAAAAGGAAGAACATCTGCAAGTTTTGATTATATCGCAACAACATTCTCTGGAGATCAAAACAACACCTCTCCCCTTTTATTTGATATGTTGGAGGGGTTTCAAATAGGAACCAATTACACTTGGGAAACACGCTATCAGCGTGCTTTCAAAAATAACCTTCAACTTACTTTAATGTATGAAGGAAGAGCTTCCGAAACGGCTAAAACAGTTCATACGGGTAATATGCAAGTTCAATTATTATTTTAAACGCCTAACTTTTCAATTAATCCACTAAAGCTTGTACCTGCATACTTTGCTTGCTGAGGAAGAATACTTTTAGAACTCATTCCTGGGATTGTGTTTACTTCAATTAGATAAAATATTCCTTCCTGAAGTATAAAATCAATCCGAGCAACTCTTTTAAGCCGTAATAATTTAAATACCTTCTTAACAATAGCTTGACATTCTTTTGCCATTTCAGGGTCAATATCAGCAGGAGTTATTTCAGTCGCTCCGTTATCTGAATACTTTTGTTTGTAATCAAAAAAGTCCGTGTCAACAATAATTTCAGTTAATGGCATTACTAAGTCTTCCTCAGAAGTTTTAATAATGCCAACTGAAAACTCTCTCCCCTTTATAAATTCTTCTACAATAACTTCTTTATCGTGTTTAAAAGCGTCCTTTAATGCAATTCCTAAAGCTTCTTTATCATAAACTTTATGAGTTCCGATGGATGAACCTCCATTATTTGGTTTCACAAAACAAGGAAAACTTAACTCACTGTATAATTCAAAATTATTTTCTTCTTTATAAAACACTACTGATTTAGGAACAGCAATTCCATAAGTGCTCAAAAATCGATTACACCAATTTTTATTGAAGGTTAAAGAACTCGCTAAAACTCCAGAAGAATTGTAAGGTATTCCAATTAAATCAAAATAACCGGATAACTTCCCATCTTCACCTGGAGTCCCGTGAATAATATTAAAAACTGATTTAAACGCTATTTTTCCTTGATCAGAAACAAAAGAAAAATCGTTTTTATCAATTACATAATCTTTACCTTGAAACTCGGCAGTCCAATTCTTATCTATAATTCGGACCAAAATAGGAGTACCAATAGATGTGTTAAAAGCATTAAATATTTCGTTAGCACTTTTTTTAGAAACTTCTGCTTCCCCTGAAAATCCACCGTACACTAATGCGACGTAAGCCATATCATCTCTTTTGCGTAAAAATATATTTTTCAGTGTATAAGATCCTTTGAGAATTTACTAATTTTTCAACAATTCAATTCGTTATATCTAAATAAAAAACTTGTCTTCAATTTTTAACTAATCGATTACTGTAAAGGCTCATTTAGGGTTTAACTATTTTTTAAATTGAATACGTAATAATTCAGAGAAATACTTTTAAAATTAATCACAAACAACGATTAAAGTTCTTACTCTATTTCAAATGGAACGCTTAGTTTAGATTTTAATAATTGAGGCAGCTATGAATCGCTAATGTTTATGAAAATTTAGTTCCCAGAAACAAGTTTTAAGGTCGTTAAAAAGGACCTCTCAAGTTTTCTGTTTTTGCAAAATTTACAAAAAAAAGCCCCACAATTGTGAGGCTTTTTTTAATCAAATAAATACTTATTCTCCAGTAACAACTGTCGTTACTGTTTGAGAAAATAATCCTCCTTTTACAGTTTGATCAACAGTAGCTATTTTAGTGATCTTACCATTTTTTGCAGCTTTAATTGCTCCAGCATCAGCGTTTAAGGGTGCTATTCCAAAAACGACTTTATAAGATGCTTCTCCTGTTTTACTCCCCACAGAGTTACTTGTAACCATTAATGGCGCACTAATAGCACACGAAGTTAAAACCAGCCCAGCAGCAACAATTAAACTTATCCTTGATAATACTTTTTTCATTTTAAATAATTTTAAATTGTTTTATTCTCCCGCTACGATTAACTCGTACTTTTTGAACACATAATAATTAGTTACCTTTAAATCAATAGCTCCTAAAGTTTTGATTCCACCATTTTCAACAGCTTCAACAACTCCATATTTACCATTCAAGCAAATTCCACTAGATATAATAAAACCAGTTCCTCCTGATGCCGCAGTAGCTGCAGGGTTTCCAAATAAACAAATATTTGCAGATTTACCTTCTTTTGTACCAATACTATTATCAGTAACAGCTAAAGGTCTTGTAACTGAACATGAAGCTAATCCTAAGGCTAAAGCTCCAACAATTGTAATATTTTTAAATGCTTTCATAGTCTTTTATTCTCCAGTTACTTCAGTTGTTATTGTCCCCCATATCACAAATGATTTCATAGTGAAAGTAGCACTTCCAATTTTAGAAATCTTCCCGTTTTCAGCAGCTTTTTTATATGTGAAATCAGCATCTTTTTGGAATGGTTTTAAAGTTGCCTTTCCAGACTTAGTCCCAATTGGATTATTGGTAACTTGAAGAACTTGGTATTGACATGAAGCCAACAATCCTGAGACAGCAATGGCTGCAACAGCAAGTTTTATTTTTTTCATATGAAATTAATTTTAGTTAATTAAAATCAAATATATATATATATTCTTTTTTAACCTATAATTATGTGAATAAAAAAGCCACTCTTAGGAGTAGCTTTTTTATTCATTACGCTTACTGTAATCAATCTACATTATCATGTAAAAAAGAGTTGTTTGGACGTATCTCTGGATTATTTTCTCCATCATCTCCTAATGTGAAACGTGAAGCACTGCTCTCTGAAGAGTGCTGAAGATTGTCTAATCTTACTTTTCTTCTGATGTAAGCAGGCTCATTTTCTAAGTCTGTAATTCCAGAGGGTGACTTTAATTTATGTGTCAAGTTATTTAACTGGCTTAATCTTTCTTCTGATCTTCTTAATCTTTCTTCTGATTCCAATTCACTTGCAAAAGTTGCCGATTCTGGAGCCTTTTTAGGATCCTCAAATCCTAAAAGAGCTTTGTGCTCTGGTTCAACTGAAATTTTGTTAAACGTTGGCTCGAAAGATTTTTCTTCTGTAGATTCTGAGGCTTGGTTTTGCTCATCTTCTATTTCGTTAAACATTTCATTACTTGTTTCCTTAGCTTCAGGCGCTTCAAATTGAAAAGTAGGAGAATTATCTTCTTTTACTGTTTTCTCTTCTTGCTCAACAGGAGCGGAGAAAGCTTCATCATAAAGATTATGTACAATCTTTGGAGTTTCAGATTCTGCAATAGGTGTTTCGGCTACAGAAACTGGATCCTTAACTTCCCAACCAGAAGGTAAAGGCTCTGCCTGTTTCTTTTCTACTGCAGGAACATTTAATTCCATTCTCGTTTGCTCAACTTGAGGATTTTCTGTGGACTTCAATTGCGGTTCCATAAGGTTAACAGCATCCGCTTTAAGACTATTAACAGCTTGTGGAGCCGAAGCAGTTTCTTTTAAGCTATGAACCACTTTATCCTTTCTTTTTTCAGATTGAATACCACCAATTGATTTATTCGCTTCAAAACCAGTAGCGATTAAAGTAATAGAGATACTATCTCCTAATTCCTCGTCTATACCAGTTCCCCAAATAATGTCTGCAGATAATCCTGCTTCATCTTGAATATAATCAGTTATCTGAGAAATCTCATCCATCATAACTTCGCTATTACCTGAAGTAATATTTAATAAAATATAATTTGCTCCTTCTATATTATTATCATTTAATAATGGCGATTCTAAAGCTTCTTGGGCTGCCGTAATAGCTCTGTTTTCACCAGATGCAAAAGAGGACCCCATAATGGCAACACCACTATTAGTCATTACAGTTCTGACGTCTTCAAAATCCACATTAATGTATCCTGTTCTTGTTATAATTTCAGCAATCCCTTTAGATGCTTCAGTCAAAATATCATCTGCTTTACTAAATGCATCCGATAAAGAAAGGTTTCCGTAGATTTCTCTTAATTTATCATTACAGATAATTACACAAGTATCAACAGCGTCGCGTAACTCTTCTAAACCTCCATCAGCTTGGTTTGATCTTTTTCTACCTTCAAATCCAAACGGATATGTTACAATAGCAACCGTAAGAATACCTAATTCTTTTGCTATTCTAGCAATAATTGGAGCTGCCCCTGTACCGGTTCCACCACCCATTCCTGCTGTAATAAAAAGCATTTTAGTATCTTTTTCAAGAATTTCTCTGATTTCATCAATGTTCTCCAAAGCAGCGTTTTTACCAACTTCCGCTAAGGATCCTGCTCCTCTTCCAGCAGTAAGGTTTAAACCTAGCTGAATTTTATTGGGAACTGGACTCATTTCTAAAGATTGTTCATCAGTATTACAAATAAAGAAATCTACTCCTTTGATTCCTTGTTTGTACATGTGGTTTACCGCATTGGATCCACCACCTCCAACACCAAATACCTTGATGATAGACTTTTCCTCTTTTTCTAAATCAAAATTCATAACATTTATTGGTTTAAAAATTTCTAACTTTATTCTGTATCATCCTCAAAAAAATCTCTCCCCTTCTTTATTATTGCATCAAAGAAATTTCCTTCTTTTTTAGTTGAATGACCTTTTACTTTGTTCGCTTGATTATTTTGCTTTTTTGCAGATTTTTCTAATCCCTTAATTACTAAACCTACACCAGTTGCATAAACCGGAGACGTAATACCTTCAACATCTCCGCTTGCTAAATGCTCGTTTGGATAACCAATTCTTGTATCCATTCCGCTCATATACTCCACTAATTGTTGGATATGCTTTAATTGAGATCCACCACCAGTGATAACTATACCTCCAATTAATTTCTTCTCAAATCCTGAGTTTTTTATTTCAAAATAAACGTTCTCAACAATCTCCTCCATTCTTGCTTGAATGATGTGTGCTAAATTTTTAACCGAAATCTCTTTAGGAGCCCTTCCTCTTAAACCAGGAATACTAACTATTTCATTTTCTTGATTTTCATTTGCTAAAGCAGATCCAAACTTCACTTTTAACAGTTCAGCTTGAGATTTAATAATTGTACAACCTTCTTTTATATCCTCAGTAACGATGTTTCCTCCAAAAGGAATAACAGCAGTATGCCTAATTATTTGATCCTGAAAAATAGCAATATCAGTAGTTCCACCTCCAACATCGACCAAAGCAATTCCTGCTTCTTTTTCCTCACTACTTAAAACGGCTTCTGAAGAAGCTAATGGCTCAAGGATTAATTCAGCAACTTCTAACCCTGCTTTTTCTACACATTTATAAATGTTTTTAGCAGCGGTAACCTGTCCTGTTATTATGTGAAAATTCGCTTCTAAACGAACTCCGGCCATTCCTATCGGATCTTTTATTCCCTGCTCATTATCTACAATATATTCTTGAGGTAATACATGAATGATTTCTTCGCCTGGTAATGTTACCAGCTTATACATATCATCGATTAAACTATCAATATCTACTTGAGAAATTTCCTCTTCATAAGTATGACGAATCTTTTCACCTCGATGCTGTAAACTTTTAATATGCTGACCAGCGATACCAACATTAACCACCCGGATATCAACACCCGATTGAGCTTCGGCTTCAGTCACTGCAGTTCTAATACTGTCTACAGTTTTATCTATGTTTGAAACAACTCCACGAGTAACTCCTACAGACTCCGATTTTCCCATTCCAAGGATTTCGATTTTCCCGTGCTCATTTCTTCGTCCTACCATGCAAACAATTTTGGTAGTACCTATATCCAATCCAACAACTATATCTGAATTACTCATCTTACCACTGTGATATTATTTGCAAACTATTTGCTTATTAAACTTTACGTTCACTTCTTTGTACTTATTCCAACCCATTTTAGGTGCAATATCTTTGTAATACCTTTTTATCTTATTTAGCTTTTCTTCGTAATTGGTTAACTCTCCAAATAAAAATTCCTGATTCCCTAAAAGTGGAATAAGAATAGCATCCCCTTCACTATTAATATATACCTGACCAATTAACGATTTCCAAAAAGGATTTTTATTTACATACTTTGCAAAATCGTAAACATCATTTACTAATTTTTGATGCGTTAATAAATCAATATGAACAACCGAATCTACCAAATATCTATTGTACATATTTAAAAAACCAGTTACCGTTAAAATACGTGGTGAATACTTGGATACCCAAGGCATAACATTACCTGTCTCATCGATATAAAAACCCGATGTTGAATCAGGTTTAAATCGAGCAATCACTTTTTTAAGCTTAACATTTAAATGAACGTCTCCATTATGTTGTACATATACCTCTGCACTTTTTACTGAAGCCTCCCTACTTACGAGATTTTCAACTTCATTCAACTGCAAATTCCCTATCGATTTTCCGATTAAGGTGTCAAGTCTAGTATACACTAAATTGAGAATATCTTTTTTATCCATGAAAGGATCCCCTTCAGTGGCATTAATATTCACATTAACAGCATTAACTATTTTTTTGTCTTGCTCGTTTTTTGCAAACGAAACTAAAACAAGCAAGGCTGTTAGCAGTAAAAAATCGCCTATTTTCTTTAGTCCTTCTTTCAAACCAAATAGCCCTACAGCCTTATTTTAAAAGGTATTTCTTTATGTTTTCTACTTCAGCACCGATATCTCCTGCACCTATACTTAAAACTACGTAAGAATCTGACTGGTTTAGGTAGGGTTCTAACTCTTTTTTTGAACAAAGCATTTTTGAATTCATGTTAATTAAATCCAAAAGCATCTGAGAATTCACGCCTAAAATAGGTAATTCTCTTGCTGGATAAATATCCAAAAGCAGCAATTCATCGAGCTCTTCTAAACTCCTTGCAAATTCATTCGCAAAATCTTGAGTTCGGCTAAATAAATGCGGTTGAAAAATTCCCAATATTTTTTTTCCTGGAAACATTTTACGAACAGATGCAACCAATTTATTAATCTCTTCAGGATGATGCGCATAATCATCAATATAAACGATCCGATCCGATTTAATATGAAGATCAAATCTTCTATCTACTCCACCATAATTCAATAATGCCTCCTTCAGTAAATCGGGGTTTATTCCTTTTTGAATTCCTACTGCAAAGGCAACTAAACTATTTTCCATGTTATGAATACCAGGTAATCCGATTTTCACATCATTCAATACATTTCCTTCCCATTTGAAATCGGCAATAAACTCAGCATTTTCAACTCTAAAATTGTCAGCAAAAAAATCAGCCAAATCATCTTCTATAGAATATGTTTTATAACCACTTCCTAAAACAGACTTTAGCGAGTGATGAATAATTCCAATACCATCTTTCACTAAATTTTCCTTTAGGTATTTTTTAAAGGTTTTTTCCATTTCCTCTTTTGTACCATAAATGTCTAAGTGGTCAGGATCGATGGCCGAAATGGTCGCAATTTCAGGTTTTAAATGTAGAAATGATCGATCATATTCATCTGCTTCAATCACCGTTATTTCACTATTAACATCATGGTAATAGTTACTTTGTAAATCTTTCGAAATACCACCCAAAAACGCTGTAAATGGAACTTTACAAAATTTAAAAAGATGCGCAATCATACTCGAAATAGTGGTTTTACCATGTGTTCCGGCAACTCCTATACTTTTGTTTGATTCTGTTATTCTTCCTAAAACCTGTGCTCTTTTTAAGATTTCAAAACCATTATCCTTAAAAAAATGCCATTCTGAATGATTTTCAGGAATAGCTGGAGTGATAATCACTAACGTATCCTCTACCTTTTTAAATACTTCATTAACCTGCTGCAGATCGTCTTCATAATGAATTTCAATACCTTCTTCCGATAACTTTTGTGTTAAAACTGTTTCTGTTTTATCATAGCCTCCAACCTTAAAACCTTTAGCTTGAAAATAACGAGCTAAGGCACTCATTCCTATCCCTCCAACTCCAATAAAGTATATGTTTTTTTTACTTGTCACTTCTTATTAGCTTTTCAACTTCGACCATAATTAATGCTGATGCGTTTTCGATTCTTAATTTCTCAATATTACGTTTTAGGCTTTCACGCTTAACTTCATCAGATAATAATTTGTGTACTTCATCAAAAAGCTTTTCTTTTACCTCTGAATCTTTTAATAAAATCCCTGCATTTTTATTAACCAACGCCATAGCATTGGCTGTTTGATGGTCTTCTGCTGCATGCGGAAACGGTACTAGTATACAAGGCTTACCTACTAAACTTAATTCGGTTACTGACATTGCTCCTGATCTTGAAATCACAAGGTCAGCAGCTGCGTAAGCTAAATCCATATCATAAATAAATTCATGAGCTTGCAATAAATCACTCCCTATTGCTTTTATTCTAGATTGAGATTCTGTTTTATAAAACTTCCCCGTTTGCCATAACAGTTGATAACCATTTTGAGCAAAACGCTCCAGAGACGCGTCTAAAGCATGATTAATACTTCTAGCTCCTTGACTCCCTCCTATAGATAGTACAATTGGTTTATTCCCATCTAACTTATATTGTTCAATGGCACGGGCTTTTTTACCTGATAATTTTAAAATTTCTTGACGAACTGGATTGCCCGTTATTACCAAGTTTTTGGCTTTTGGAAAAAACTTTTGCATTCCTTGAAATGCTACGCAAACAGTATTTACGCTTTTTCCTAATAACTTATTTGTAATCCCTGGATATGAATTAGACTCATGAATTAAAGTAGGTACTTTTCGCCACGCTGCTGCCTGTAATAAAGGCCCACTTGCGAAACCTCCTACTCCTATACAGACATCAGGCTTGAATCTTTTTATGATTTTTCTTGCATTCCATAGGCTCGAAATCAACTTAAAAGGAAATGAAAGATTAGCTAATGTTAGCTTTCTCTGAATTCCACTAATCCATAAACCTTCAATAGGGTAACCAGCTTTAGGAACTTTTTCCATTTCCATTTTGCCTTTTGCTCCAACAAAAAGAATTTCTGCATCAGAATACTTTAATTTTATTGAATTAGCGATAGCTACAGCAGGAAAAATATGACCTCCCGTACCTCCTCCACTTACGATTACTTTAGGCGATTTCTTCATTTTTAGAACTACTTGTTTCACGACTAACACTCAAAATAATTCCAATTGATATTGCAGTAAACCAGAGAGATGTTCCCCCCATGCTTACCATTGGTAATGGTTGTCCAGTTACTGGAAATAATCCAACTGCAACAGCCATATTACTAAAGGCCTGTAAAACTAGTCCCGATGATAAACCTATAACCAATAAAGTTGAAAAAAGTTTAGTACATTTTTTAGCTATTTTAATACTTCTAAAAAATAATATCAAATACATTACAATTGTAAACACACCTCCAATCAAGCCATAGTTCCTTAAAATTGTAGCGTAAATAAAATCTGAAGCTGCCTGAGGTGGTTGACCGTAATTACCAGGTAATATATCAAACCATAACCCAATTGCACCACCATCATATATTGATGCTTGCGCCAAGTTTTTTTGATAATTACCTTCATGAGCTGCGTCGCCAAATGCGAGTAATCTATTTACCCACGTTAGCAAACGTTGTAACCCTTCCGGAAAAAGTAATATTAATAGGGTAAATATCAAAACAATTAAACCTGATATAATTGCAAAATGCTTGATTTTAACTCCTCCAAAGAACATCATAATAAAACAACCTCCCATGATAAGAGCTGCTGTACTAAAGTCACTTTTTAAGATTAACCCACAGATTATTACAACTGGAAAAAAAAGGTGTTTTAAAACCTCTTTAAAATCATCTAACTTTCCTTGTTTTCGACTAAGAACTCGAGCTAAATAAATAGTAACTGCTAATTTTGCAAAATCAGAAGACTGGAAACTTAATCCGATAATTGGAATTTTGATCCACCTTTCAGCTGAATCAACACTATGTCCGGCTAACATAGTATATAATAGAAGAGGTACGGTGATTACCATTAATATTAACGACAATCTAGAGAGGTATCCGTGTTTTATTTTAGAAACATGATAAGCAATGACAAAGGCACCTAATAATATTATTGCGTGTTTAATCACGAAATAAAAGAAATTACCTCCCCTCAATTGTGCTAACTGATCGGTTCCAACATATACAATTGGAATAGACATTAAAGCAAGAGAAATTATGACACCCCAAATGACTTTATCGCCATATATTTTGTTATAAATTCCCTGCATTGTTTTTTACAATGATCCTTCCTTAATTTTCTTAACCACCCACACAGCACTAAAAATAAAAAACAATACGATACTAGATAAAATAATAGAAGCCAAGTGTCTAACTTCGGTACTATTATCAGGCTTTTGTCCGTCCATTATTAATAATTTTAAATTATTATAAGCTTCTAACAGCTCCTTTGAAAGTATTACCTCTTTCTTCTAAATTTTCAAACATATTAAAACTTGCAGAAGCAGGAGATAATAAAACTGTTTCACCTTTCTGAGCAATATAATAAGCCATTTGAACAGCTTCTTCCATTGATCCAGCGTCAACAATCATATCAACTTTTTCTAAAAAGTTTTCGAATATTTTAGATTTGTTTGTACCAATATAAACAATTGCTCTTACTTTTTGTTTTGCTAATTCTTGCAAAGAAGAGTAATCAACAGTTTTGTCCACACCACCAACAATCCATATCGTTTCACGTTGCATCCTTTCTAAGGCGTACCATGTTGAATTTACGTTAGTCGCTTTTGAGTCATTGATGTACTCAATACCGTGTACATTTGCTACAAACTCTAACCTGTGTTCAACATTTTCGAAGTCGCTAAACTTCTCTCTTAGGCTCTCCTTTCGTAAGTTACCAATGTTTTTCTTTAAATTCTCAGCCATCGTGTCACCGATGGTCAACTTGTCTTGAAACTCAAAATTTCCCTTTGTCATGGCTATTATAGATTTACTTTGTCAGTTTGGTTATCGCTTGTTTAAATTTTAGTCCTCTATCTTCATAGTCTTTAAACAAATCAAAACTCGCACATGCTGGAGACAGTAGTACTGTAAAGCCTTTACCTGCCATCGCAGAAGCTTTTTTCACCGCCTCATCAGCGTTTTTTGCGTTTTCAATTTGTTTAACAAATCCTCCAAAAGTTGCATGCAACTTTTGATTATCCTTGCCTAAGCAAATCATACCATGCACTTTAGAAATTACTAAGGGGATAAGTTGGGAATAATCATTCCCCTTATCAACACCACCAGCAATCCAAATAACATTGTCTTCAATACTATCCAATGCATAAAACGTACTATCAACATTAGTAGCTTTAGAATCATTGATATATTCAACGTCGTTAAGAACAACTACCCGTTCCATTCTGTGTTCAATAGGTTGAAAAGTCTCCACAGCAGTTAAGATTTGACTTTCCTGTATACCTAAAACACTTGCAGCGGTAACAGATGCCATAATATTATACGAATTATGCTTCCCTTTTAAGGATGTGCTATCAACAGATATCCGCAAAGGATTGTTAATATCTATTATTATCTTGCTATCTTTCACCCTAGCAAACTTACTACCTAACTCATTGATTGAGAATGAGTAAGAACTAATCGGTAAGGTTACACGAGGGAGTCTGTTAACAATGTTTTCATCATCATTACTGTAGATAAATACAGTGTTCTCGTCGATGTTTTTAATGATTTGAAATTTAGAATCGATGTATTTACCTAAACTGTATTCATATCTGTCCAAATGATCTGGAGTGATATTCAACAAAATACTTACATCTAATTTTAAACTTTCAATACCATCTAATTGAAAACTACTAAGCTCCAAAACATAATAATCGTAGTCACATTTTGCGACCTGAAGTGCGAAACTGTCGCCAATGTTACCTCCAACTCCAACGTTCAATCCTGCATTTTTTAAAATGTGGTAAAGAAGTGAGGTTGTAGTTGTTTTTCCATTGCTTCCTGTAATTCCAATAAGCTTTGCCTTTGTAAACCAACTTGCAAATTCGATTTCAGAAATAACAGTAATCCCTTTTTCCTTTAACTCAACTACTAAAAGAGTAGAGTCGGGAATACCGGGACTTTTAACAACAACATCAGCATTTAGTATTTGCTCTTTGGTATGTTTTGTTTCCTCGAAGAGGATGTTTTCTTTTAAAAGAACGTCTTTATATTTTTGTGCAATTGTTCCAAAATCCGAAACAAACACATCATAATCTTTTACTTTTCCAAGTACAGCAGCACCAACACCACTTTCACCAGAACCAAGTACCACTAACCTTTTATATTGCTTTAAACCAGTCATTTAGTACTATCTCAATTTTAAAGTTGCGATTGCAAAAATGGCCAACAATATTCCGATAATCCAGAATCTACTTACAATCTTAGCTTCTACATATCCACTCTTTTGATAGTGATGATGTAGAGGTGCCATTTTAAAAATTCGTTTTCCTTCACCTAGTTTTCTTTTGGTGTATTTGAAATATCCTACTTGAAGAATTACACTTAAATTTTCGACTAAAAAGATTCCACATATAATAGGAATCATTAATTCTTTTCGAATAGCTATGGCAAACGTGGCAATAATACCTCCTAATGCTAAACTTCCTGTGTCTCCCATAAAAACCTGAGCCGGGTAAGCGTTATACCATAAAAAACCAATACAAGCACCTACAAATGCGCCCATAAATATTACCAATTCACCAGATTCAGGTATGTACATGATGTTTAAATAATCGGCAAAAAATGCATTCCCAGAAACATAAGCTAATATTCCTAAAGTGACTCCAATTATTGCCGAAGTTCCGGTAGCTAATCCATCAATCCCATCGGTTAAATTGGCTCCATTTGAAACTGCTGCGATAATTATTATTACTACTGGGATAAAAACTAACCAACCCCATTTTGAAGCATCTAATCCAATCCACTCAACTGCATCGCCGTAGTTAAGCTCATTATTTTTAAAAAAAGGAATAGTAGTCGTTAATGTTTTACTTTCTTTCCACTCCGTTTCTTTTACAAAATTCCCCTTTTCAGTTTTAACAAAAGTGGTATTTACTTCTTCCGATATTTTAACATCATCACTTAGGAAAAGAGTTGCCCCTACGATGATGCCTATTCCAACCTGACCAACAATTTTAGATTTCCCAGCTAGTCCTTCTTTATTCTTTTTAAATACCTTGATATAATCGTCTACAAACCCAATAAGTCCTAACCAAACCGTTGATAATAATAACATTATAATATAAATGTTATCCAATTTAGCAAACAATAAAGTTGGTATTAAAATAGCTGCTAAAATTAACAACCCACCCATTGTAGGTGTTCCTGATTTTTCTAACTGACCGTCTAAACCAAGATCACGAACTGTTTCTCCAACTTGTAACCGGTGCAACATTTTAATAATTCGTTTCCCTAAAATCATTGATATAATCAACGATACAATAAACGCAAAAGCAGCTCTAGTTGTAATAAACTGGAAAGCTCCCGCACCAGGGAAATTTAATTCGTTTAAATAGTTAAATAAATAGTACAACATTATTTCTCAAGTATTTTGAATGAATCTTCTAAAATCTCTAAATCATCAAAAGGATGTTTTACCCCACTAATTTCTTGATACTTTTCATGTCCTTTTCCTGCAACTATTATGATATCACCGGGTTGAGCTAAAACACAAGCTGTTTTTATAGCTTCTCCCCTGTCGGTAATTGATAGGATCTTCCCTAATTCGACAGGATCTAATCCCATTTTCATTTCATTAATGATCGCTTCTGGGTTTTCTGATCTTGGATTATCGGAGGTAACAATTACACGATCACTTAAATTTGCTGCTATTCTAGTCATTAATGGCCGTTTTGCTGTATCTCTATCTCCACCACAACCAACAACTGTTATCAACTCCTCATTTCCTGATCGTATATCTTTAATAGTATTTAAAACCTTTTTTAAGGCATCTGGTGTATGTGCGTAATCGATAATTGCAACGATTCCATCTTTTGATTTGAAATGCTGGAATCTTCCTTCGACTGCCGGCAGGCTGCTTAAAGAAGTTAGCACTTCAATTTTATCTTCTCCTAATTCAACAGCTGTAGCGTAAACTGACAATAGATTATATGCATTGAATGAACCTACTAGTCTCGTCCAAACATCCTGACCATCAATATTTAATTGTAATCCTGTAAAAGAATTTTCTACTAATCTACATTTATAGTCAGCCATTGCTTTTAATCCGTACTTTTTCACCTCAGCTTTCGTATTTAAAACCATGGTATTTCCGTGACGCTCATCTGCGTTGGTAATTGCTTTTGTAAATGATGGAAGATCATCGAAAAATTTCTTTTTCGCTTTAATGTATTCATCAAACGTATTGTGATAATCTAAATGATCATGTGTAATATTTGTAAATAAAGCTAAATCGAAAGCTAAACCTGCAATTCGGTTTTGATGAATTGCATGAGAACTCACTTCCATGAAGCAATAATTACAACCTTTCGATACCATTTCTGCCAACAATTCGTTTATTGCTATAGCATCTGGTGTTGTGTGTGTAGATGGAATAGTTTCTCCTAAAATTCTATTTTTAACGGTTGACAACAAGCCTACCTTTTTTCCTAAACCTCTAAATAATAAGTATAGTAAAGTAGCTGTAGTTGTCTTGCCATTAGTACCCGTTATTCCTATAAGTTTTAAGTTTTCTGAAGGATTATCGTAAAAATTTGCTGCAATTACACCCAATGCTTTTGATGAGCTAGTTACTTTCACGTAAGTGATGCGTTCCAAAATTTCATCTGGAAATTCCTCACAAATAATAGCAACAGCACCTTCTTCAATTGTTTTATCGATAAAAGTATGCCCGTCCACAGTTGTTCCTCTAGTCGCGATAAATAAGCTGTCACGAATGACTTTACGAGAATCAAAACAAATAGAGGTAATCGCTAAGTTGATATTCCCCTTAACTTCCTCAATTCCTGTTTTATATAATAATTCAGATAGTAATTTCATTACCCAAGTATTATTTCGATTTGTTTTCCTTCAATTATCTTAGATCCTGGCGCTAGACTTTGTTTTCTAACTTTCCCTTTACCTACTACTTTCACTGTTAAACCTTTCTGCTCTAATAAATACAATGCATCCTTAACCGTTAAGCCTTTCACATTTGGGACCTTATCAGTATTGGTTTTAATTTGTTTAATCTTTAATTTATTTAATTTCACTTTAGCTTTAGCATACTCTTGTCCACCTCTTGAATCGGTTTCGATGGACAATTCCTTCGCAATAACTAGATATTCGTTCTCTAGTCCGTTCTTCAAATCAATATTAACCTTTACGTTTTTTGCTAAAAGCTCTGTCCTTAATTCCTTATCCAAAGCATATACTCTATCTGAAATCTTTCTAAAAACAGGCGCGGCAGTACCTCCTCCATAAAATCCATTTTGACGCGGATTTGTAATTACTACAATGCATGTATATCTAGGATTATCTGCGGGGAAATAACCAGCGAAAGAACTTCTATATTCCACTTTACTTTTCCCGTTTTTTGCGTAGTTTATTTTAGCTGTTCCAGTCTTTCCTGCAACTTCGTAAAGCGAACCTTTAAAAGGTTTTTTTGCTGTCCCTCTGGTAACTACTCCTTTTAATAGTTCTTGTAATTTCTTAACTGTTGCTTCTGAACAAATTGAAGACTTAATAATTTGAGGTTGAAATTCTGTTACCTCTTTATTTGCATTGATTATTTTCTCTATGAAAATAGGTTTAACTAACTGACCGTCATTTGCTACTGCATTATAATACGCTAGCATTTGAAGCGGTGTAAACTGTGTTTCATAGCCATGACACGTCCAAGCAAGTGTTGTACCATACCAATCTTTATCAGAAGGAGATTTTATCTTCGGAGCATTCTCGCCTATTATATCAACGTTTAGTTTATCCTGTAGTCCAAAACTATATAATCGTTCAATAAATTCACCTGGATTTTGTTTGTAATATTCTTCAACTAATTTAACTGTTCCAACATTAGATGACTTTTCAAAAATCTCACGGACAGACAATATTGTATTTTTAGGGTAATAATGAGAATCTCTAACCTTTCGATCATAAATTTTATAAATACCATGACCTATTGAAATATTCTTTTTGTCCAAATCAATTTGCTCTTTTTCAAGAACAGCCATAAAACTCGCCAGTTTAATTGTAGATCCTGGTTCCTCAGAATCAGCGACGGCATAGTTTCTAGACTCAAAAAACTCACCGGTTGCTGTATCAATTGATAAATTTGCTATTGCTCTGATTTTACCAGTTGCAACTTCCATAACAACAGCACAACCATGATCAGCTTTATTATAGAATAATTGATCTTTCAATGCATTTTCAGCAACTTCTTGAATATTAATATCGATTGTTGAGTAAACATCAGCACCATCAATAGGGTCCTTTGTATTATCGTTGTTTACTGGAATCCAAACACCTGGTTTTCTTTTCTGTAACTGAGTTCCATTCGTACCGCTTAAATAGGAATTATAAGCCCCCTCTAATCCAAATGGCGCTCTGCTTCCAATTGTACGTGCTGCTAAAACTCCAAAAGGCTTTTTCCTTTGCGTAAACTTACTATATGCTAATCCAGACTTCAATCGACCTTGATTGATAAAAGGCAACGTCTTTAATCGTTGAAAATCTGGATAATTTAATGCACTACTTAATTGATACCATCTAACCTTATCCTTAAACGCTTGAGTAATTCCTCTATAATATTCTTTACTTGTTCTTTTCCCAATAAGAAAGGCAAGAGAGTCTGCTAAATCGGAAATGTGTCTATTTAAAGTATCTTCATTAATCGCAGAAGAAGTTAGATCTAAACCAACATTATAATAAGTTAATGATGTCGCCAATAAACTACCATCTTTAGCATATAAGTCGCCTCTTTTCGCAGGGAATATTCTGTTTTTTACTGACGTGGTTTTAACAGCTGCAACAACCTCATCTCCTTTAAAGAATTGGATATTGATTGCTGCACCAATAATCAAAAGACTAAATGCTACAAGAACAAAAAAGAATAGGTATACTCTTTTTAATATGTTCGAATTTGATTCCACTAACTATTACCCTTATTTAATTTTATTATTACCCCCTTTTAACTGAAAAGGAGGCATTTTACTTTCTTTTAAACCTAACTTCTCAACTCTCTTAACCACTTCGTTTCGCTGCCCCTTTAAACTCACTTGGGTTTTCGTAATAACGAATTCATTGTTCTGATCATTAATCTCATTTTTTATACCTTCCATTTCCCTAACAGTCTCTTCCAAATAATAAGAGTTTGTGATATAAAGAAATCCCAACACCGTTAAAAAAAGTACAAATGGAAGATTTTTGAAAAACAACTTTTCATTTAATCCAAACCACTTTTTTATTTTTAATTTATCTTTCAATCTTATTTAAACTTTAGCTGCAATTCTCAGCTTAGCACTTCTTGCTCTATTATTAATTTCAACTTCTTCTTCAGATGGAACAAGTGGTTTTCTTGTTATTACTTTTAAGGGAGATAATGGATTACCAAATAAATCCTTTTCTTCTTTGCCTTCGAAGTTCCCTGAACGCATAAAATTCTTCACCAAGCGATCTTCAATTGAATGATATGCAATAACAACCAATTTACCTCCTGGCTTTAGCATTGTAATACACTGTTGAAGCATATCTTTTAAAACCTGCATTTCATTGTTAACCTCAATTCGTAAGGCTTGAAATGCTTGCGCTAAAAACTTATTGTGTTTGTTAGGAGGTGCCATTTTACGCAGAACAGTAACCAAACTAGCTGTTGTTTTTAAAGGAGCTTCATCGTTTGCTTCTTTAATTCTTCGGGCAATTCTCCCAGCTCCTTTTAAATCCGAATAGGATCTAAACATTGCCGCTAATTCTTCCCAACTATATTCTGTAATAATATTTGCTGCGGTTTTTTTGATTCCCTTCCCCATTCTCATGTCCAACGGACCGTCAAAACGAATTGAGAAACCTCTTTCTTCTGCATCAAACTGATGAGAGGATACACCCAAGTCCGCTAGAACACCATCTACCTCTCTAACACGATATAGCTTTAATGAATTTTCTAAATCTGAAAAATTAGAGTGAATTAACGTTAAACGATCATCCTCTAATTCATTATCTAACGCATCTTCATCTTGATCAAAAGCATAAAGTGCACAGTTTTCACTCCTACTAAGAATTTCCTTAGAATGACCTCCGCCTCCGTAAGTAACATCAACATAAACACCTCCATCAGTGACATCAAGTGCATCAACACTTTCTTTTAATAAAACAGACAAATGGTATTGCATTCTTATTCTTCTCCAAGGTTTACATCACCCATAACATCCTCTGCTAATCCAGCAAAATCATCATCGGTCATTTCCAACTCAGCGTCGTAAGACTTCTTATCCCAAATCTCTATTTTATTTCCATATGCAAAAAGGATTAACTCCTTTTGAACTCCTGCATACTCCAATAGATTTTTAGGAAGATTAATCCTTCCAACGCTGTCTAACTCTAGTTGTGTTGCACCACTGATGAACTTACGGGCGAAAACCCTGTTCTTCTTAACAAACTGATTTAAACTGGAAACCTTTTCAGATACCGCTTCCCAGTCGTGTTTTTGATACAACTCCAAACAATTTTCAATACCTCGTTTAACAAACAACTTCCCTTCGGCAGCTGCGGAGAATTGCTTACGCAGTCCCGACGGCACCAAAAGGCGGCCCTTCGCGTCTACTTTGCATTCATATTCTCCAATTAAATTTGTCATTGTCTTTTATTCGAGCGTAAAAATAAGAGATTATCCCCACTTCTTACCACCTTTTACCACTTTGTTAATAACTTTAGAACAGAGTAAAGTTAATAAGATTTTAACAAACAATAAAAACCCTTATAAACAAAGCTTATTGAGCTAATTTTATAAAAGTGGGAAATGGTGGGAATTATTGTTTTTAAAAGTAACTAACAACCAAACAAATAGTTTTGGAAGTGTCACATATTTGAGAAACAATTAGGAAGTTGATTTAATATTAAAACAGTATCCTTTTTCTACATTTAAGAACCAAATAAATGCTCATTTTGAAACTAAGCTCATATTTTCATCCTCAATCTTGAACCTCAATTGCGTTTTTACTATATTTACATTTGGTTTTCACTTCAGAATTATGAGTCACGATATAAAAGAACAAGGAAAGTTTAAATATTTAGAAGAAGGAGAAGGAGAAGTAATTGTAATATTACACGGTCTTTTCGGTGCTCTTTCTAATTTCCAAGATTTATTCAATCATTTTAAAGGAAAATATAAAGTAGTTATACCAATGCTACCCTTATATGAAATGCCTGTGCTTTTAACAGGTGTTAAATCGTTGGCTAAATATGTAAACGAATTCGTTGACACAATGGGGTACGATAACGTTACACTTTTAGGAAATTCTTTGGGAGGACATGTCTCTTTAGTTTACTATTCAAACTGGCCTGATAAAATTCATTCAATCGTATTAACCGGTTCATCTGGTTTATATGAAAATGCTTTTGGAAATCAATACCCAAGGAAAGGAGACAAGGAATATATCCGTGAAAAAACTGCAAAAACTTTTTACGATCCTGCACTAGCAACAGACGAATTAATTGATGAAGTTGCTGATACTATTGGAGATAGAAATAAGTTAGTTCGGATTTTAAAATTAGCGAAGTCTGCAATACGCCACAATATGGCAAGTGAACTTCCTAAATTTAAAGTTCCAGTTTGTTTAATTTGGGGAAAACAAGATATTGTTACCCCTCCAGATGTAGCTGAAGAATTCCACAAATTACTTCCTGATTCAGATTTATTTTGGATTGACAAATGTGGACACGCTCCTATGATGGAACATCCAAAAGAATTTAACGAATTGTTAAGTCCTTGGTTAGATAAAATTAGAGGTTAAACTCATTTCAATAAAAAATATGTAAAAGTGATCTGTATATACTGATCACTTTTTTTATGTCGTTACTCCACTAACAACTACGAATTGTCATTACAAATGATTTATAGTTTATTGTTTCTATATTTACGATTAAAAAACAAATATGTTCAAGAAAACACTACTCTTACTTATTGTAGTTATTCAAACTACAAATATTTCCGCCCAAAAAGCCACAGCGAGTTGGAGTAAACAGTTTTTATTTGAGGACAAAAAAGATGGGCGACCAACTAAAGTAATTGGGAGTGACAATTCCACAACCTATATTTTATTTGAAGACAATAGACGAAAAGTGAAAAACCACCTTTCAATAAGTTCTTTTAATAAAAAGGATATGAAACTTATTAAAAAAGTTAATCTCTTTAAATTATTTCCAGAGGTGAAAAGCTATGACTTCCAGCTTGCTAAATTTGGAAATGGAAAAATATACGTTTCATGGATCAACGACGCTAAAACCGTTCGTGAAGTTTTCGTAGCTGTTCTTAATGGAGACTTCACCATTGCCTCCAAACTAAAAAAATTAAAAAGTGCAAAATTAAACACGAGTAACACGAACGTTAAGGTGGCATCATTTGAAATACTGATCAACCCCGACGTTAAAGAAGCTCCAGTATGTATTATCCTTGAGAAAAATGCAGGGTTAAAAGATTCACATCAATCTATAGCAACACAATTTAACGATAAACTAAAGGAATTAAATTCAATTCCCCTTAAAATTGATTTGAACTTTAGTTCAGATAAATCCTTATTAACTGGACAAAATAAAATTTACAAAAATGCATTTGAATATATCTATACAAAACATGGTGTTTATGGATATTTAGACACATATGAAATCAGTTTCTCAGGTTTAGGGCTACCATTTATTCATTATGACTTTAACACTAAAAGGTCTTCAAGTAAAATAATAACTACAGGTCACGCTTCTACAGGGGATTTAGTTATTACAGAAAAAGGAGACGGAGTAATTATTTACTTATTAAATACTGTGTCCCATTTTTCAACGAGTGCACTAATGAGCATCTTATTGGAAAATGGATTATCAATTAAAGTACAAGAAAATAATCCATTTACAAGTTCTTTGCTTAAAACGGCTTATCCAGATTATGAATATCTCACATCAAAAAAAGGGATGAGAAAATTAGGATCTAGCAAACCTTTAATTGAGCCCGAACTTCTTCATCCTTACACTAGTATTGAAAACATAATAACAACAGAACAAGGCGATTACATATCTCTTTCGTATAATTATTTTAAACGTGATGCTAACGGAAGAACTATAAAAAACTTAAAAAAAGGATTATTAATTGCTAAAATCTCACCAGATGGGAAAGTAGAATGGCTAAAAAACTTTAAACGATTTTATGAGAATAAAGCTGGAAGAGAAGGTAGTTCTGCTGGAGATAGTAGATTACTATTCCAAAACGATCAACTTATCTGTGCTTATTTTACTGACATCAGAACTGATGGTGAAAAATTAGACAAGTCACTAGTAAATAACTCATTTAATATCCTGTTCATTGACCCTTCAAATGGGAAACTCATTAAATCCAATTCGATAATGGTAAATAATGAAACTAGAAAAGGAACTTTTGTAGCGAAAGGAATTGGGTTAAAAAAAGATAAAAACAACATCTACTTTTTCGGACAACCTAAAGCAAAGGACCTTGCTGGAGAAAAAGTTTACGGGAATAAAAAAGGAAGTATTGCAATTGTAAAAATTCAGTAATATTTCCCTTTTTCAATACTCTTTAAATGGCTGATTCTATCAGCCATTTTTTTGTGCTTAACTTTACATTATGAAAATCAAGACAGCTTCATTTGTTATTAGTGAGCCTAACTGGAAAGACTGCCCACACCCCAATATTCCTGAATATGCTTTTATCGGAAGGTCTAACGTAGGTAAAAGCTCTTTAATAAATATGCTTTGCAATAACAAAGGATTGGCTAAAACATCATCAACACCTGGTAAAACTCAATTAATCAATCATTTTTTAATCAATGAAAAATGGTACCTGTGTGATTTACCAGGTTATGGATATGCCAAAGTATCCAAAAAGTCTCGTGCTATTTGGCAAAAGATGATTAGAGGTTATTTAATTAACCGTGAAAATTTGATGAATACTTTTGTTCTTATCGATGTGAGAATCAAACCTCAAACTATTGATATTGAATTCATGCAGTTTTTAGGAGAAAACGATATCCCTTTCTCAATCGTATTCACGAAGAGTGACAAAATCAAACAAAAGGAAGTTGCTACAAACGTAAAAGCTTACCAAAACGAGTTATATAGATATTGGGAAGAACTACCTCCTTTTTTAATTTCATCATCTGAGAAAGCTTTAGGTAAAAGAGAAATCCTTAATTATATCGAAGAAATCAATCCACTTTTTAAAAAAACTTTATAAGCTTTCACTCCGAAAAATCATTTCACCTAAAATATATTTAATTTGAATCAATGAAAAAAGTAATTTCTATTGGAATTCTGCTCTGTGTTTTTCTAGTTGCATGTAATTCTATCAAGGAAATAGATACTAGATGGGCAAGAGGAATTAATGCATGCGAAAAGCTCGAAGGAAAAACAGTTGTTTACACCATATTTGTGGATAGTAAAACATCTTTATTCTGGACAGGTTTCGACATCAAATCAACTAAAGACTCTTTACAAAAGGTATTTGACTGGACGATTAAACAAGCGTCTGAAAATGGAAAAACGATTGAAATAATACCAGAATATTACAAAGCAGGAAATCAATACAGTATTAAGAAAAAACTTCCATATGCAAAAGTGTCTGATGCTTTCAAAAAAGAAGAAGCAAAAGATCAATCAAAATTTAATAAGTGGGCTGAATCCATCATTAAAAAAGTAGAAAAAACCGTGAAACTAAATCCCGGGCAAAAGCTACCTGCTAAACCGCGTTTAAAAGGCTTTGCCAAGTTAGAAGCAAAACTAAAAAGAAAACACAACGCCGATAACGTAGCTATTTTCTTTATGCTTAATAATTACTTTTTAATTGATGCCAATGCGGTATTTAATTCAATGACTGATGAACAAGTAGAATTTGCTATTAACAGCGGGAAAAAATCAAGTCGTTTAGCAAGTCAGTTTTTAACACTATTTGGAGCACAACCTTTAACCTCAGGAAAAAACTCTCAGTACAAAATTAAAAACGTTGAGTTGGCTAAGGTTGATTTCCCGAATGACCTTATGGTTAGTCCAGAAAAAGATTTAAACCAATTAAACATCGGTCAATTCACTGCGTTTATGCTCGGTTGGCAAGAAAAGGTAGAACCGCAATACGTAGATTTCTTTAAGGTTAAATTAAAAAAGAAAAGAGATGAGAATGAATAAAAAGACATTTAATATTTCATCCATCTTTATCCTTACAATGGTACTTTTAGCCTGTGGAACAACAGCTAGAATGGACAATTCTTGGAGGAGGAATTTTAATGGGTGCAAAATCCTAAAAGATGATGTATTGGTCTATCCTGTTTTTGTGGAAGAAAAAAGAGGCGCCAAATGGTTGCAAGAAGAAAAAAAAGCTTTTTTAGACTCATTAAAGGTATCCACTAACTGGATACTTTCACAATCTAAAAAGTATAATGTAAATCTTAATTTTATTGTTGAAGCACACCCTAATGCTATTGTTGTTGGACTACCTGGAAAGAATATTGCTGGAGCGTATAATTTAGCCTCTACCAACCTTGGAGTCACAAAAATTAATAAGCATTATGATAATGCAGCAAAAAAGCTTGCACGCGCCATTAAGAGATCTAAAAAAGCCTTACCTCCATATATTTCTCGCATTAAAACAAAGGATCAAGTTATTGCTAAATTGAGAAATAACTTCCAAGTTGAAAGCGTTGTTTTACTCTTCATTCATAAACCTGAAAAAAATAATAATGTGTTTTTTAGCTTAAATACATTAAGTAACAAAACGATTGAATACGGTGTAAATTCATTTAATAAACCAAGCTTAATGGCTTTCCAAATCCTAGAGATGTTCGGCGCTACTTCTTTTAATTTTGACGTCAAGAAAAAAAGAAAAGAAAAAATATTGAAACATATAGATGACAACTTCCCAAATGACATAATGGCAAAACCTTTTCAAACCCTTTCTAAATCAACAATAGGAGCTGTTACCAATTATTTAATTGGCTGGACACCTAAAATTAACCCCATTCATCAAATTCTAATGGAAGGAGGGAAAGTTAAAATATTAAAAAAGTAAAGGATTGCTCTTTCTATTTAAGGTTATCATATCGTTACCCAATTAATAGTGAAAACCCTAAGTATATGCTTTATTGAAATGGCTTTTATTGTGTCTGCTGTTTTACTTTATGGACTCTTTCTAATAAAACAACTGTTATTATTATGGATGACTTGATAACCTTTAAAGAACGAAATAGCGTTTTAACCGACAACTACAAAATCTCAAAATCCAAGATTATTAAAATCAGATTAGATAAGAAGAATTTCACTCATGCTGGTGATACGAAATAAAGATTGGGAAGACCTATTGGTAGGTTCAATAAATTTTTGAAAACAGAAAAAATCGTCGCAATACAAGACCAAAAAAGAGCAGGTAGCTTAGAGAAAACCTTAATAAAAAAAATAGAAGAACTTTATAACCTCTTAAACAAGACGAAAAAACAAACTAATCCACAAGAGTTTTCTTAAAATTTTGTTTAGCCATTAATTGAATATATTACAAAACTTGAGCTTCTTTAAAACTAAGTTGTCAAAACCATTCTTTATATTAACTGACTAAAATTTATAATTGGATTTATAACCAAACGACAAGTTTAATATAATAACTTAAAAACGATAGTCTGAAAAATTAAACAAAACATATAGAAACTGTAACAAATAACCTCGATTAAAAATATGCTCATTTAGAATGATAAAATTTAACGTAAAGTAAAATTATTATATTCGTAATAAACCTAAACATTTATGACCCCTCCTTCTCTTCAACCTGGTGATAAAATTGCAATTGTTGCATTTGCAAAAAAAATCACTTTTGAAGAAATTTCAACCGCTGTTAAAGTTTTTAAAAGCTGGGGCTTAGAGGTTGTTGTTGGTGAAACAATTGGAGCCGAATGGAATCAATTTGGAGGTAACGATGAATTGCGTAGTATGGATATTCAAACCTGCTTAAACGACCCATCTATTAAAGCAGTTATATCAGCAAGAGGTGGATATGGTTCTGTAAGAATTATCGACAAAATAGATTTTTCTGAGTTTATTGAGAACCCTAAATGGCTAATTGGCTTTAGCGATATTACCGTTTTTCATACGCACATAAATCAAAATCACAAACTAGCAACAGTCCATGGTACAATGCCTGTTTTTTTCAAGACAAATACTGCAGAGTCGATTCAATCATTAAAGGATCTTCTTTTTGAAAAAAAATTAAATTATTCTTTTCAGACTAATAATTTTGACCTTTGTAAAAATGGAAACGTAAATGCAGAAATTGTTGGGGGGAATCTTTCGATTATATTCAGCGTTTGTGGTTCAAAATCTCATATTGACACTACGGATAAAATATTGTTTGTAGAGGACTTGTGTGAATATTTATACCATACAGACAGAATGCTATTTAATCTAAAACGTAATGGTGTTTTTGACAAGCTAGCTGGGCTAATCATTGGAGAATTCACCAATATGAAAGATAGTCCTACCCCATTTGGTAAGCCAGTTGAAGAAATGATTTTTGATTTTGCTAAACATCTAAACATTCCCATTTTTACAGGATTTCCGGCAGGACATATAAAAGACAACAGGACGCTTCTGTTTGGTGAAAAAGTAAATATGATGGTTACCAATGGTGAAATTAACTTAAACTACAAGTAGTGCTAATTTGGATTCTCATTTCAATTATAGTGTTGTACTTTCTTATCGGGTTATTACTTCCAGCAACAACAACAATTTCAAGTTCCATTGAAGCAAGTAGTAAATATAATTTAGTTTTTAAAACGATTAAAGATTTTAAAAACTGGGAACAGTGGGCTATTTGGAATAAGGATGAAACATTAAATATTATGCTTTCAGACACCACAAATAAAATTGGTTCTCGCTATCGATGGAGAAGTAAAATAAAAGAACTTAAAGATGGATTAATTGTTCTAAAAGAAGCTAAAGAAGGATCTAAATTACTTTATCATTTTTATTATGGTAAACAAAAACGCGGTCACATACTGTTTAATATAGAAGACACTACAAGTAACTCATTAACAACTTGTTCTATTACAATTAATAATAAAAAGAAAATATTCGCACGCTATTTCACACTATTCATTAAAAAGTCAATACGTGACAATATAGATGAAGTTTTACTGAAAATAGATCAATCTAGTGTTTGAAGAGCATAAAAAAACCCGCTTAAAGCGGGTTTTTATTTTTAGTATTCATCTTCGTTGAAGAGAAAATCATCTTTTGTTGGAAAATCTGGCCAAATCTCTTCAATCGTCTCATAAGACTCAACCTCCTCCTCAAGTTCCTGCAAATTTTCTGTAACTTCCAAAGGAGCTCCTGATCTCATCGCGTAATCAATTAACTCATCCTTAGTTGCTGGCCAAGGTGCATCAGTTAAGTAATTTGCTAATTCTAACGTCCAATACATATCTTAATTTTTTAAATTGAAATCCAATTTGTCGCAAAAGTATACTTTTAAATTTAGTGTCAAAATTTTTTTTATGATTAATAAAAAAATAATCACAGAAACATCTAATTTAAATGAGACTAGGAATATCACAACACCAGATTACAAAATAAATCAACGATCATTTCACCCGTTTTGTTTTTAACAACTTCAAAAATATTTAGTTTTGTACTATGGAGTCAAAAAAATGGTTGAAGCAATTTGAAAAACATCCTGTTTTCCCAATATTGCAAGATGCGTATTCAACCAATGAAAAAATAAATATCCAAGGGAATAAAGGATCTCTTTTACAAGTGCTTATTGCAGCATTACAAAACAAAGTGCAGCATAAGCAACTTATTATCGCCGAAGATCAAGAAGAAGCTGCATATATTTATAATGACCTACAAAATATTTTAGGTGAAACAAAAGCATTGTTTTACCCTGCAAGTTCAGTAACTCCATATACAACAAGCAGAACTCAAAACGCAAATATTGTTCAGCGTGCCGAAGTACTTTCGGAACTAAATAATAATAAAAAGAAAATAATTGTCACTTACCCCGAAGCTCTTCTGGAAAAAGTAGTAACCAAAAAAGAACTTTCTAAAAACAGTTTAAAAATTCAAGTCAACGATAATCTATCAATGGACTTTTTAATTGAAGTGCTTTTTGAATATGAATTCACCAGAGAACAGTTTGTGGTTGAACCAGGACAGTTCGCAGTTAGAGGAGGATTAATGGATATATGGTCTTACTCTTACGATAAGCCTTTTAGAGTTGACTTTTTTGGTGACGATATAGATTCTATAAGATCTTTTGACCCAGCTGATCAATTATCAATCAGTAGTTATCAAAATATCAATATCGTACCCAATGTTCAGCAAAGACTTTTAAAAGAAGATCAAACTTCTTTTTTAGAATTTTTAGGATTAACATCAACCGTTTGGATTAAGGATGTTCAATTCACCTTAGATCGTGTTGACAAGCATTATCAAAAAGCAGTTGACGCATGGAGTAAAATCGAAGACAGTACTATTCAGTTCCCACCCAATGAACTGTTCAGTAATAAGAATAAACTTGAAAAATCACTAAATCAAGTAAAAGTTATAGAATACGGAGGAAATAACTTTTATAAAGATTCCGAAGGTATCAAACTTGATTCTTATCCTCAGCCAAACTTTAATAAGAACTTTAAACTTCTTATTGAAGATATTAAAGCGCATCAAAAAAACGGATATGAAGTATCCATAATAAGCGAAAATGCCAAACAAATTGAGCGGATTCATAATATTTTAGAAGACTACGAAGTAAATGGTGAATCTATTGGAAAAGATCTTAATTTCCAACCTCAATACTTTACACTACACGAAGGTTTTATTTGTAATCAAACTAAAATTGTTTGCTATACAGATCATCAAATATTTGATAAATACCACCGATTTAGAGTTAAAGACGAATTAAGAAAAAGTAATGAATCTTTAACAATTAAAGAGCTTACAGGACTGCAAAAAGGTGATTTTGTAACACATATCGATTACGGTATTGGTGTTTTTGATGGCTTAGAAATCATCGAACAAGGCGGTAACAAAACAGAATCCATTCGATTATTATATAAAGATCGAGATGTATTATACGTAGGTATTCAATCCCTACATAGAATTGCTAAATACTCAGGAAAAGAAGGGAAAGAGCCTAAATTAAACAAACTTGGAACAACCACTTGGAAAGCCAAAAAAGCAAGCACTAAGAAGAATGTCAAAAAAGTAGCTTATGATTTAATCAAATTATACGCGAAAAGAAAAGCAACTGAAGGACATCCATTTGCAATAGATTCATATTTACAAACAGAACTGGAAGCGTCTTTTATGTTTGAAGATACTCCTGATCAATTTTCATCTACAGCGGATATAAAAGTTGATATGGAAAGACCATTCCCCATGGATCGTTTAATTTGTGGAGATGTTGGATTTGGAAAAACGGAAATTGCTATTCGTGCAGCTTTTAAAGCGGCTGTAGATGGTAAGCAAGTTGCTATTTTAGTTCCGACTACAATCCTGGCTTTCCAACATTTTAGAACATTCTCTAAACGATTAAAAGACTTCCCTGTTACTGTGGATTATATTAATCGATTTAGAAATCCTAAAGAGCAAAAAGAAACGCTTAAAAATTTAGCAGATGGGAAAATTGATATTATTATCGGAACGCACAGACTTGCTGGAAAAGACATAAAATATAACGACTTAGGATTACTAATTATTGATGAAGAACAAAAGTTTGGAGTATCTGTTAAAGACAAACTAAAAACATTAAAAACAAATTTAGACACACTTACTTTAACGGCTACCCCAATTCCTCGAACGCTTCAGTTTTCGTTACTAGGCGCAAGAGATTTAAGCGTGATAAACACCCCTCCTCCTAATCGGTATCCCGTTGAAACTAGCGTTACCGGATTTAATGAAGAAACAATTCGAGACGCTATATCTTATGAGTTAGCTAGAGGTGGACAGATTTACTTTATTCACAATAGGGTTGAAAACATTAAAGATGTTGCCGGAACATTGCAGCGATTAATTCCAAACGCAAAAATTGGAATTGGCCACGGACAAATGGAAGGAAAAAAACTGGAGGGCGTCATGATGGATTTCATGAATGGTGACTTTGACATTTTAGTTGCTACAACAATTATCGAATCTGGTTTGGACATTCCCAATGCCAACACAATCATGATCAATCAAGCACAAAATTTTGGATTAAGTGATCTTCACCAAATGAGAGGAAGAGTTGGCCGATCAAACAAAAAAGCATTTTGTTATCTACTAGCTCCACCCCTAAGTACTTTAACAACTGAGGCGCGTAAAAGATTAAGAGCAATAGAAGAATTTAGCGATTTAGGAAGTGGGTTTAACATCGCAATGCGAGATTTAGATATTCGTGGTGCTGGAGATATGTTAGGTGCTGAACAAAGTGGATTTATATCTGACATTGGTTACGATACTTATCAAAAAATACTTGATGAAGCGATTCAGGAATTAAAAGAAGGTGAATTCAAGGATCTTTACGCTGAAGAACTCAAAGAAGAAAACAGAGTGTTTGTTAAAGATTGTGTGATTGAAACCGATATGGAAATTTTAATACCAACAACTTATGTTAATGCAGTTGACGAACGTTTAAGGTTATATAAAAGACTGAATGACATTAACACTGAGAAAGACCTTATTACTTTCGTTAAAAACCTAGTTGATCGATTTGGAGAATTGCCACATCAAACAGAGGAGCTTGTCGCAACAATGCGTTTAAAATGGCTTGCCCAAAACATCGGATTGGAAAAATTATACATGAAAAACAGTAAGCTTCGTGGTTACTTCATATCCAATGCTAACAGTGATTACTACCAAACAGAAAAATTTGGGAAAATATTAATGTATGTCCAACAAAATGGTAAAACTTGTAAAATGAAAGAAATCAAGGGGAGGTTGGCACTTACTTTCGAAAAAGTTAGATCAATAGAATGGGCTTATGATATTTTAGAGAAATTGAATAAAGTGATATAAATACAAGTTATTCTGACCTTTTACAGGTTGATTCCTTTTAAATGAGTCCCTTATAAAACAACTTGGTTTTGTTATTTGGGAATATCTTTGTTATCTTCTGACAAATAACTTGTCAATGAGCTACTTCGGAACCAACCTTAAAATATTAAGAAAAAGGCGCGCTAGGTCACAAGCTGATCTTTCACAATCTTTAAAATTAACGCGTTCTTCATTAAGCGCATATGAAGTTGGGACAGCTGAACCTAACTACGACACCTTAATGCGTATTTCAAAATATTTCAAAGTTCCAATTGATGTTTTTTTGAAAGATGACTTACATGAATTTTCAGAATTAAGATTAACCAACTTAGAAAACGGATTTGATGTTGATGTAAGTGGAAAAAAACTCCGCGTACTTACCACAACCGTAAATCAAGATAATGAGGAACACATCGAGTTAGTACCAATGGCTGCTCAAGCGGGTTATACTCAAGGTCTTTACGACCCTGAATACATTAAAGTATTACCAACGTTTCAACTGCCATTCCTTTCAAAGGATCGTAAATACAGAACATTCCCTATTTCAGGAGATTCAATGCCACCAATTTCTCACGGGAGTTTTGTTACTGGGGAATTCATCCAAAATTGGAACTACGTAAAAGATGGCTATCCATATATCATTGTAACTAAAGAAGACGGAATCGTATTTAAAATAGTTTACAACAAAATAAAAAGGAATAAAACCTTCTTGCTTTGTTCAACGAATACTGCTTTTAAGCCTTATGAAGTTAAAGTTGATGATATTTTAGAGATCTGGAAGTTCACTAATTACATTAATTCTGATCCTCCAGAGTTTAAATTACAAGATTAGAATATCTTATAAAAGTTTTTAATGGTAAGGTAAGCTAGTAATTGAACAACCAACATACTGACAATAAAAAATTCTAATTCACTTATACTCCATAAATAAAAAGCAATAATAGTAAGCTGAATTAGCCCAAAAAGCAACCAGCTTAAGCAAACTACCGAAAGATAAAAAGCTGGATCCTTAATCCTTAAAACCAATAGTTTTGTTATTAAAATTGTTGGTGAAAAAAGAATAAACCCTGGCACCGATATCAGGAATGAAAAAATCTTTGCTAAAAAAGAACGCGATCTGTTATACTTATATTTATCGCGTTCCCAATTATATCCATCTATATTTAAACCTTTTTCTTGTGGAATAGATTTTACAGCAGCAATAATTTCCATGTCATTTCTAGACTGAAGAATTATGCCTTTCCAATACATTCTCTTAAACCTTGTATAATCTCCTGATATGTGAATTAAATTTGCACGTAACTCCTTCTGAAGTCGCTTAAGAAAAACTGACTGAGCGCGTGACTTAGAGTCGTTAAACACATTTCTATATTCGGATATTAATATTGGTCTCAAAAAATTAACAAACACTTTTTTCCCAGCTATAAAATGGTTTTCATAATTTATAGCTACAGGAACAACATGTAATTTTAATTTAAAATCGTTTTGCTCTTCAGCTTCAAAAGCCAAACGTGCTACACCTTTTTTCAAATTAAAGCAATGATGAATTGGCTCACTAACTCCCTCAGGAAAAATCAACACAGCACCACTTTTCTCTAACTTATCAATGCAGTATTGGAATGTTTTCCGATTGTTTTCTTTTATATCTCCCGTTCTATCTTGTTGCCGAAAAATTGGAATTAAATTTAAAACATCCAAAACTTTAACCATTAATTTACCTTTAAACACATCAGAGCGTGTTAAGAAGTATATTGGACGGTTTAGTTTCAATGCAACCAAAATACCATCCAAAAATGCATTTTGATGATTAACAGCAAAAATAACTGGCTTATCCCTCGGGACATTCCTCAACCCCCTAAACTCCAACTTTTTAAAGAAAATTGGAAGATATAATCTTAATATGTATTGAATTAACTTATAAACCATTCGATAAAATCATAGCTACAAAGTAATTACTTTTTTACATTTGTTTAACCAACATTTTAACTTTTCTACTATGTTTCACTCATTAACAATTAAAAATATCCAAAAAGAAACTCCTGAAGCTGTTTCTATCGAGTTTGAAGTTCCATCTTCTTTAAAAGAAGATTTTCAATTTCTTTCGGGACAATTTTTAACTTTAAAAGCTCAAATTAGTGGTAATGAAGTAAGAAGGTCTTATTCTATTTGCTCCTCACCAAAATCAGACGTTTTAAAAGTAGTTGTTAAACAAGTAGAAAATGGAGTTTTCTCTACATACGCTAACAGTGCTCTAAAAAACAATGACACGATAGAAGTTGGTGTTCCAACTGGTGGATTCGTTGTTAATACGAAAGCTGATAATAACAAAAATTACACTTTAATTGCAGCCGGTAGTGGAATCACACCTGTTATATCTATTGCCAAAACGATTTTAGAGAACGAACCTAATAGTTCTGTGAACTTATTTTATGGTAATAAAACAGCCAAACAAACAATATTTAAAACTGAATTAGAAGAATTAAGTAAAGAATACAGTAACCGTTTAAATTTTCACTTATTATTTAGTGCTGAAAAAGGTGATTCTAGATTTCATTCAGGAAGAATTGAAGGAAGGAGAATTAAAAAAATATTCAAAGAATTTGCGCCCATTTCAAACACGAATGAAGTATTTATTTGCGGGCCACAGGAAATGACTGAAGCCATTAGAGATTTCTTAATTAAAAAACATAAGTATCCTGTAAGCCAAATTCATTTTGAACTTTTTACAACCACATTAAAAAAAACCAAATCGAATTCAAAGTCAAATAAGTCAAGTTTAGTTACTGCAACGATTGATGGAGATACATTCGAATTTACTGTTAAACCAGGAGAAACGATTTTAGACGCTGGAACTAAAAACGGTGTAGATATTCCATTTTCTTGTCAAGGTGGTGTTTGTGGAGCTTGTAAGTGCATAAAAGGCGAAGGAGAGCTTCAGATGGACAACAATATTGTGTTGTCAGATGATGAAGTAGCAAGCGGACAATACTTAGCATGTCAATCTAAAGTAAAATCTGAATCTGTCAAAATTAGTTTCGATTTTTGATAGCCAAATAACATAGGCTCAGTTCGAATTTAAAAGAATAAAATTAAGCAGCAGATTCATTTTGAGGAAAAAACATAATTAGTTAAATAAACTATTTTCCGATACACATTAAACCACAAAAAATTATTTAATGCATTCACTTCAATTCAAAAAATAATCAATGTGCGTTTTATTTTAACCAATAAAGCAAAAGAGCTAGTTTAAAGTTTCAAGAGCTCTGCATCACAAATGAAATTAATCATAAATAGATTATTGGCTTAATTGAAAATACCACACCCATTATACTTGTAGTTAATAAATATTCACCACACGCTAATTCAAAGGGTAAAAACAAACATCAATCTTTCTAAAACTAATACTTCAAATTAGTTTTACCTTCACTTGGAGAGCTATCGTTGACTTCTATAGAGAAAAACTATTCTTTCATCAAGAATGAAGCTACTCTACAACTAAAAATACCCCATTAAAAAACGGAGAAAAAACTTATTAATTACCAAATAAATCATATTTCGTTTTAAAAAAGTCGCAAAAAAAAATATTTTTTTTGTAACCCTTTATTTCTGTTGTATTACATAACTGAAGTCGCGGCAAAATAGATTTGTTTCGACAATAATTTAAAAATCAGTAGATATGTCAGCAGAAAAACTCAGTCCACGTCAACAAATGATTGGTATTATGTACCTAGTATTACTCGCAATGCTTGCCATGAATGCCTCAAAAGACTTATTAAACGCGTTCATATTTTTGGAGGATGGTATTGATGTTACGACCAAAAATTTCAACAATACAAATCAAACAATTTATACTAAAATTTCCAACGCTTCAGCAACTGGTTCTAGACTCGCAGTACAAACCGATAAAAATGCGGTCGAAATAGGAAAGTCATCGAATAAACTTTTTAATGAGATTGAAAAATTTAAAGATGACATCATCGAAATCGGTGGTGGGTTGGATGAAGAAACAAATCTTCCCTTAGGAAAAGACAACCAAGATGTTGGTGCAGAATATCTTGTCGTGAAAGGACATGGTAAAGCTTTAAAGCAGAAAATAGGCAACTATAAAATTTTACTTACCAACCTTATTGACAAAAGAGATACAGGAGTAATTAATGGAATTAATAAATTGCTTAAAACTCCTGAACATATTGATTATGAAGGTGTAAAGTCACCATGGGAAAATGGAATTAGTGAATACTTACCGTTAGCTGCTGTTACTGCAAACTTAACAAATATTCAAAGTTATATTCGTAATGCTGAGTCCCAAGTACTAAGTTACTTGTTCGAACAGATTAATCAAGATTCTTATAAAGTAAATAAGATAATGGCTACTTCCATTGCCGAAAATGGATATGTTTTACAAGGTGATCAATACAGTGCCAATATTTTCTTAGCTGCTGCCGATACCACTCAAGAGCCTATTGTTATTATTGGAGATTTTGACACTGCATACTACAACAATACTGGTCAAATAAAATTTACAGGACCTACTGATAGTCTTCCTGTAGATGCAGGAATAGGAAAATTAAGATTAGATGCCAATACAACCGGAAACCATACTTGGGGTGGAATTATGAAAGTGCCACACCCCAACCCTAAGCGAAAAGGTGAATATCTCATCTACCCTTTTGTAAACAACTATACAGTTGCTGCTCCAAGTGCTGTAATTTCCTCAGATCAATTGAATATTATGTATATGGGGTTAGATAATGAAATTAGTATTTCTGCTCCGGGAATGAAATCAGAAGATTTAATTGTAACAGCTAGCAACAGATGTACGGTAACTTCTAAAGGGAACGGGAAATATATTTTCATACCTAAAAGAGGTGGTAAAATTGACATTAATGTTTCTGCTAATATAAACGGCTTAATGAAGCCAATTTCAAAACAAACTTGGAAAAGTAAACGTTTACCAAAACCAGAAATAATAATCCCAGGAGTTAAAGGTGGAAAAGCATCTGCGAATTCATTAGCTGCGGTTTTACAAGCTGTTGGTGCAAAACCACAATATGACCCGTCATTCCCAATCTCTACAAAACCGAAAATTATAGAAATAAAGGCTGAAATAAATTCTGGCGGAACATTGAATCCTGGCAGAATGACAAAAAACGGAAAATCAGTCTCTCAAACAAATCGCCAAATCAGAGCTTTAAACCGTGGTCATAGTATCACAATTTATATGAAAGCAAAAGGAGCTGATGGAATTACTCATAGTATTCAAAAAGTAGTTACAATTAGATAGTTATGTCAGGAAATATCTCTCATGAGATATTGAGCTAAAAAGAAAGGGAGTTTAATCAACTCCCTTTTTATTTAAACTTTAATTTATCTTTGCACTCTGTATGATTAAAAAATTTCAATTCATTTTTAGGTATATCAAGTATTGGTTTAAGGCCAAACAAACTTCAAATTCCCCCTTTATATCAGTATTAATATCTGACGTTATAAAAAATAACAAGCATTTTTACGCTTTTGAAGAGATTGAAGGCATCCGATCCGATTTGAAAAACAATCGATCTACCATAAATATCACTGATTTTGGAGCTGGAAGTATAATTAATAAATCCAACGAACGTAAAATATCAGATGTCGCAGCTAATTCTGCAAAAGCTCCTTTTTTAGGACGAATCATTTTTAAACTCATCAATCACTTTCAACCTCAAAACATGATTGAATTGGGAACATCTTTAGGAATATCAGGATGTTATCAAATTGCGCCAAATAAATCAGCAAACTTCACAACACTTGAAGGCTGTCCAGAAACAGCCAAAGTTGCACACCAAGTTCTTTCTAATTTTAAAGCTAAAAACTTAAAAATAAAAGTAGGCGATTTCGCTAAAACACTTCCCGAAGTTATCAATACTTACGATCAACTAGATTATGTTTTTTTTGATGGTAATCACCAAAAAAAACCAACATTAGACTATTTTAACTGGTGTCTTCCAAAAGCACACGAAGGTACCTTATTTATCTTTGATGATATTCACTGGAGTAAGGGTATGGAAGAAGCATGGGAAGAGATTAAAAGCCACCCTGAAGTTACTTTAACAGTTGATTTATTTTGGATTGGACTTGTATTCTTTAAGAAAGAGAAAGCAAAAAAACATTTCTTAATCAAGTGATTTTAAACTCAAACCCCCCAGTTAAAACTGAGGGATTAGTATATTTAAGTAGCAGTTTAATTATAAATTAAACGCAGCCTTTACTTTATCTACGAAATCTAGTTTTTCCCAAGTAAACAATTCAACCTCCATAGTCTTTTCAGAACCATCAGCTGCAATGAATGTTTTATTTACAACCTCGTTTTTACGTCCCATATGTCCGTAAGCCGCAGATTCTAAATACATTGGATTTCTTAACTTCAATCTAGTTTCGATAGCATAAGGACGCATATCAAAAACCTTTTCTACAATCTTAGCAATCTCTCCATCATCCAATCCAACTTTAGATGTACCATAAGAATTAATAAAAATACCCATTGGCTCAACAACTCCAATTGCATAAGAAACTTGCACTAAAATCTCATCACAAACACCAGCTGCAACTAAGTTTTTAGCGATGTGACGTGTTGCATAAGCAGCCGACCTATCAACCTTTGAAGGATCTTTTCCTGAAAACGCACCACCACCGTGAGCGCCCTTTCCACCGTAAGTATCAACTATAATTTTTCTTCCTGTTAAACCAGTATCTCCGTGAGGTCCTCCAATTACAAATTTACCAGTTGGATTAATGTGGTAAGTAATATCAGCATTAAATAACTTTTGTAAATCAACTGGAAGCTTTGCGATTACACGTGGAATTAAAATGGAAACTATGTCTTCCTTTATTTTAGCTAACATTGTTGCCTCTGCTGCAAAATCATCATGCTGAGTAGAAAGCACAATTGAATCAATTCTTAACGGAACATTCTTATCAGAATATTCAATCGTTACTTGAGATTTAGCATCAGGACGTAAATAAGGAATTTGCTTTGATTCCCGTCTTAATTCAGCATGTTCAATTAAAATTTTATGAGATAAATCTAATGCTAAAGGCATGTAGTTTTCTGTCTCCCTAGTAGCATAACCAAACATCATTCCTTGGTCACCAGCTCCTTGCTCTTCAGGATCAGCTCTATCAACTCCTTGATTAATATCTTCAGATTGTTCGTGAATTGCGGATAAAACCCCACATGAATTTGCCTCGAACATATATTCCGACTTCGTATATCCAATTTTCTTAATTACATCACGTGCAATTCGTTGAACATCTAAGTAAGTTTTTGATTTAACCTCACCGGCTAAAACGACTTGCCCAGTAGTGACAAGTGTCTCACACGCAACCTTTGATTCTTTATCAAAAGCTAAAAAGTTATCAATCAGCGCATCAGAAATTTGATCTGCGATTTTATCTGGGTGTCCTTCTGAAACAGATTCAGAAGTAAATAAATAATTTGCCATCCTAAATAATTGGTCCTGTAAAAATAGTTAATCCTTAGTTAAGTTTTGGAATACATCTTCCATTTTCTGCTCTCGTTTTTGCATACTTAAGACTAAGTTGTTATTATCGATTGCAAATTGTGAAATTTGCGGCCTAACATCCGAATTTTCTTCACTGTAAATTTCGAACTTATTATCACCTAAATCAATAATTCGATTTACTGTATTTATTAATCTTAATTTATTAATATCGATAGATTTTTCAAATTCAATTTCAATAATCACCTCTGAAGTTCCTTGTTGTAAAGCTTCTATTTGATTATCGGCAACAATTTCACCGTTCTTTATAATAATAGCTCGATCACAAATAGCTTCCACTTCTTGCATTATGTGTGTGGAGAGCATAATTGTTTTCGTTGCTCCAATATCCTTAATCAGTACTCTAATTTCTTTTAATTGATTTGGATCTAAACCTGTTGTGGGTTCATCCAAAATTAGCACTTCAGGATCATGAATTAAAGCAGCTGCTAATCCTACTCGTTGCCGATACCCTTTAGAAAGTTGTTTGATTTTCTTGGTCTTCTCAGGAGTTAAACCTGTTAACTCAATCATTTCATTCACTCTCTCCTTTTTATTTTTAATCTTATGAATATCAGCGATAAATGCAAGAAACTCTCTCACGTACATATCCAAGTAAAGGGGATTGTGCTCAGGTAAGTAACCAATTTTCTTTCGGGACTCAATCGAGTTGTTAATTACATCAATTCCACAAACCTTAACTTCTCCTTCACTTTGTGTGATAAAACTGGTTAAAATTTTCATCATCGTAGATTTCCCAGCTCCATTGGGACCTAAAAAGCCAACTACTTCACCTGTCCCAATTTCAAAAGAAATGTTATTTAGAGCCTTTTGGCTTCCATATATTTTTGAAACTCCTTTTACAGATACTGACATCTTTTGTTAATTTACTGTGCGTGAATAATTATGAGATTGTTCACTATTGATGACTAAAATAAAAATAAACTTCCCTAATCGCTAATTACGAGCGACTATTGACTTAATTAAGTATTTTTGCAACAATGAATGGACTGGTTTATAAATCAACTGGAAGTTGGTATAAGGTACGCAGTATTGATGGAGACACTATTGACTGTAGGCTACAAGGAAAGTTTAGAATTAAAGGATTAAAAGTAACTAACCCTGTTTCTGTTGGTGATACTGTTGAATTTAAAACAGAAGAAAACAAGAATACGGGTGTAATTACCAAAATTAAAGAACGAACGAATTATCTTATTCGTAAATCGGTTAATCTTTCTAAGCAATACCATATTCTAGCCTCCAATGTTGACCAGGCCGTGATAATGGCTACCATTACGCAACCTGAAACTCCTATTGAATTTATTGATCGTTTCTTAGTAACTACAACGGCATATAATATCCCAACAACCATTCTTATTAATAAGTTGGATGTTTATGAAGAGCAGCATTTAGAGCAATTAGCCGATTGGGCTGCTATATATGAAAATGTTGGCTATAAACTTATTCCAATAAGTGTTGACAAGAATATCAACTTAGATAAAGTTGAGGCTTTATTAAAAGGTAAACGAACTGTTATGTCTGGAAATAGTGGCGTTGGAAAAAGTAGTTTATTGCAAAACTTATTGCCTGATGAAAATATTGCAATAAGTGAAATATCTGAAATGCATCAACAAGGCGTGCACACAACTACTTTTGCAGAAATGTACGATTTACCTTTTGGCGGAAACTTAATTGACACCCCTGGTATCAGAGGTTTAGGAATTGTTGATATTAAAAAAGAAGAGCTAGCAAACTTTTTCCCTGATTTATTACGCTTTAAATCAGGTTGCAAGTTTAACAACTGTGTACATATTAAAGAGCCTCATTGTGCTGTGAAATCAGCACTTAATGAGGGCGTCATAGCTCCTGAACGTTATAATAGTTACTTAAGTATTTATAATAACGACGAAGAAGAAAACTATCGTTAATGAGAGTAACTATTCAAAGAGTATTAGAGGCTTCTGTCAAAGTTGATGGTGAAATAATTGGAGAGATTAAAAAAGGCTTGTTGATCTTTTTGGGAATAGAAGATGCTGACTCTTTTCAAGACATTGAATGGTTAACATCTAAAATAAGTAAACTTCGTATTTTCCCTGATGATAAAGCTGCAATGAATCAATCTGCTTTGGATATTGATGCAGAGTTTTTAGTTGTGAGCCAGTTTACTTTATTCGCAACAACACAAAAAGGAAATCGACCAAGTTTTACTCGATCAGGAAACCCAAAATTTGCACAGAAAATGTGTGCAGATTTTGTAAATGAATTATCAAAAAAAACAAGGAAAGTAGCCCAAACAGGAAAGTTTGGTGCGGACATGCAGGTTGCATTAATTAATGATGGCCCTGTAACGATTAACATCGATTCTAAAAGTAGAGGATAGTACTTACTAAATGTCATTAGGAAATTAGACTTAAAAAAGTATTTTTGTACAAACCCAATGCATTATGAAAATTTTAATCATAAACGGTCCTAACTTAAATTTACTTGGAAAGCGTGAACCAGAAGTTTACGGTTCAGCAACTTTTGAAGAATACTTTCAAGAAGTAAAAGCGAAGTTTCCTACAATGGACCTTTCTTATTATCAAAGTAACATTGAGGGTGAATTAATTGATAAAATTCACGAGGTTGGTTTTAGTTATGACGGTATTGTTATCAATGCAGGAGCCTACACTCATACCTCTGTTGCTCTAAGAGATGCTATTTCAGGTATTGAAACACCTGTTATTGAGGTTCATATTTCCAACACGCATCAAAGAGAAGAGTTCCGTCATCATTCTTACATTTCCCCTGTTTGCAAAGGGGTGATACTAGGGTTCGGATTAAACTCTTACCGATTAGCGTTAGAAAGTTTTAAATAATCTTACGCTTAAACTTACCAAATATTCCCACTAAGACTATTCCTGTTAAACAACTAAAACAGGCTATTGTTCCAAGTGCTCCGCCAAAGCCGTCAAGAACATCGTTTAATATAAAATATATAATTCCAAAAAGACCTCCACTCAGAATAAGTGTTATCCAATTTAACGCTTTGGAACTCGACATACCCACAAAACTAGCCCCGAAAAAAACTCCGGGTACTAACTCTGTTAATCCTGAAAAATTAATTACTTCAAAAGGAATGCTAAATATTAGCGATGTTATTGCTGAAGCTTTTAACGCCCCCCAATTCTTATAATTATTTAGCCAATAAACAAGTACAGAAGTTGTAATCGAAATAGTTGTTACTATCATGAATTTTGCAGCAAAAGAAAGTCCCCAAAGTGGACTTAAAGCGAAGCAATTGGTATAACTAATAACACCCAAAGAAGGTAATTCATTCAAAAATAAAAAGGCAAGCGCATACACAGAAAGTGATCCAAAACCGATAGAACCTAGTTTCCCTCCTAACCCCAAGAAATTATTCCTTAAAATATAAAATGAAATTCCTCCAATAATTCCACACAACCAAATTTCGTTGGGAAAAGAAAACTTATTTAACGATGCCATGCCTGCGAATGAACCTGCATAAAGTGATAATTTTTCATACTTAATCAATCGGGCTATTCGTGAGCCTTTCTCAGGAATAATTCCAACAACAGTTCCTAAAAAAGCAGATGCAAAAACACTTGATACATCGAGTGTTAACCGAATAAGTATTGTGATATAAATCCCTAGTGTAAAGGCAATAAACGTTTTGATTAATGATTTTATGTCCCAATCTACTCTTGTGTACTCAAGTTTTGAATATGCAAAAAATGGAACTAGTCCAAATAGTGTCCACCAACCAAAATGAGGCAGGACAATTACACTTAGAAATAGTAAATGAAAAAAACCTAATGTTAATATTGGAAGTACTTTACCTAACATTAAAGTAAATACTTAGCAACAATAGGCATACGTCTTCCCATTCCAAAAGCTTTATGACTAACTCGTAAAATTGGAGGTGTTTGGTATCTTTTATATTCGTTAATATTAACCATTTTTAGAATTCTAGAAACCAATACTTCATCGTGACCTAAAGCAACTAATTCTCTTGGACCTTTTCTATTTTCTATGTACTCAAAAAGTACCGCATCTAAAACATCATAGTCAGGCAATGAATCACTATCCTTTTGATCTGGACGAAGCTCTGCGGAAGGTGGCTTTACAATTGTATTTTCAGGAATAACTTCTTCATCCTTGTTAATATATCGTGCTAACTCAAAAACTTCAGTTTTATAAACATCGCCTAAAACGGCAAGTCCCCCACACATATCTCCGTAAAGTGTACCGTAACCAACTGCAGCCTCGCTTTTATTAGAAGTATTCAATACAATATGTCCGAACTTATTAGAAGCAGCCATTACTAAAACTCCACGAATTCTAGCTTGAAGATTTTCTTCCGCCAATCCAAAAGGTAAGCCTTTAAAAATTGGATTTAACTTTTCATCGTAAGCATCATAAATATCCTTAATAGCAATTACATCATAAGGGGCTCCGATATTCTCTGCCAGAGCCTTTGCGTCGTCAACCGAATGATCAGAAGAGTATTGAGAAGGCATTAAAACACCATACACATTATCCGATCCTAAAGCTCTTGCCGCTAATGCAAAAGTAACTGCGGAATCAATTCCACCACTAAGTCCTACAATCGCTTTTTTAAATCCTAATTTTTTAAAATAATCCCTAATTCCTAATAAAAGCCCATCATGAATTAATTGTATTTTATTGCCTGATTGTATTGAACCTGATTTAAATTCTCCAGATGGTATTTGTAACTCATTAATAATTAATGACTCTTCAAAAAATACTTCTTGAGAAGCAACCTCCCCATTTTTATTCATAAAAAACGATCCTCCATCAAATATGAGTTCTGTTTGAGCACCCACATGATTACAATAAACGATCGGCAATCCTGTTTTTTGAGCATTCTCCCTTAAAACACCTTTTCGTTCAACATCTTGCTGATATGAAAATGGTGATGCGGCTATGTTTACAATTAACTTCGCTCCTTTATCTTTTAAAGCTAAGGCTGGAGTTTGAGTATACAGAGGATTATTTCCGACATTCCATAAATCTTCGCAAATCGCAATTCCTACTTGAACACCTTTAATTTCAACTACTTCAAATTCTCTGTTTGGCTCGAAATAACGATACTCGTCAAAAATGTCATAAGTTGGTAATAAGGTTTTATGAATGTGTTTTTGCACTTTACCTTCACTTAAAATAAAGGCTGAATTAAATAACGGTTTACCATGCCCTGTTTCGTTCCTACTTGGGGCGCCAACAATCACAGAAACCCCCCGAGTGTGAGAAGCTATTTCATCTACCGAATCCAAACAAGAGTTGATAAAATCGTTAAATTCCAAAAAATCTCTTGGAGGATAACCGCATACCGCCAATTCTGAAAACACAATTAAATCGACACCTTCATTTTTAGCATCTTGAATTTTATTGATTATTTTTTGAGTGTTGGATTCGAAGTTTCCAACATGGAAGTTAAGTTGAGCTACTGCAATTTTCATAACTGTAAAATTAAGTATTTAGAAACAAAAAAGGTGCTACCGTTGGCAGCACCTTTTTTAATTAAACTATTTTAGTTTAAAACTGAATTCCAATAGTTGCAGTAATATAATTCAATTTAGTAGCTCTTTGAAACTCTTTACCAGTAGTGATGTAACTGATTGATTTCGATCTATTACTTAAAATATTACTCAGTGGGAAATTTCCATTTAACCCCATTAATAATGATGTATTACCTGCCAAATTATATTCAACTCCAACTCCAACATTAATTGCTGCTCTCAAAAAATTAGATTCTTTATTCGCATCTAACTTCTTTGTATCACCTGATAACGATGTTATTGTTTGATCTCCATCTTCTTTGAAAACATCATTCTTTTTTGCAAAAGCTCCTGTAATAATATTAATTGTTGTTCCAAATTCACCGTAGTAAGTTAAATAACCAATTTCAGGAGTTGTTAACTTTAACTTCAATGGAATATCAATAGAATTAAATAAATATCTTCTTGAAAGTAATTGAAAAGCTGAATCCGGAACGTCAACTCCGGCAACTGAAGTAGACCAATCTAAACCAACAGAATCAAGGTATTCGACTCCTGCAGTAGTTTGTGAAAACATTACTCCTGTTGAAATTGCAAAATTTTTCGCAAAAGCGTATTCATAATTTAAACCTCCGGAGATATGATATCCAAGCGATTTGTTTTTTGAACCGTCCTTTCCCATTGTAAAATAAGAAGCGCCAGGAGCTACTTGTAAACCAAAACGGTGCTTTCTATAATCCGCCCCGCTTGTTGCGTCTTGAGCAAATGAAACCGTTGAAATTGCTAATATTAATAGGGTTGTAATATTTTTTGTCATAATTATCAGTTTATTAAAAAGTCACTATTCAAATAAAATTAAACTCTTTTAAGTTAATTACTTAATTGAACGTTAACTTTGTAAAATTAAATAAAGCATTCGATAGTTATATGAAGAACGCAGTTATTTTGTTTTTATTTGCCATTAGTTTGTTGTCTTCATGCACAGAGGAAAGGCTAAACATAGACACTTCGGGTATAGATGTACACCTTAATTTTAAACATTACGAACAAGATTTATTTACAATTAATAGAAATAATATTGAACGTTCACTCGATGAACTATCTCTAAAACACCCTATTTTCATAAGCGGTGATTACAAAAATCCTTCCGAAATTCATGAATTAAATACTTATTTAAACAATGAATTAAATACTAAACTATTTAAGGATTGGCAAACTAAAATAGGAACTTACGATGCAATAGAAACTGAATTAAACAAAGCTTTTAGTTATTTTAAACACTACTACCCAAACGATTCAAACCCTTCTATTTACACTTATATTTCTGGTGTTAATTATGAAAAACCAATAATTATTAAAAATAACAACATTATTATTGGAATTGATATGTTTTACGGGAAGAACTATAAAGCATATCAGCAATTAAAGATCCCGCAATACCTTTCTAAGAGTTACGATAAAAAGTACATTACTCCTATTGTATTTAGGGAATTTATAACTCAAAAATTCGCTCCTTTTTTAGCTGGAAAAACGATGTTGGATAATATGATTTCTCTTGGGAAGGTTGAATACTTCATAGAAGCGGTTACCCCTCAATTGCAGGACTCTATTCGATTTCAGTTCACAACTTCACAAATGAATTGGTGTTACGGGCATGAAAGAGCATTTTGGAAGCACCTAACAATTAAAGGACTTCTTTTCTCAAACGATTACCATGCTTACAAACGTTTTTTACAACCGGGACCTTTTGCCTCTTCGATGGAACGCGAATCACCTGCTCGAATTGGAATTTATATAGGATATCGTATTGTAAAAGACTTTATGGATAAAAATACTGAGGTTAGTTTAAACGAATTAATGACAAATACCGATTTTACGGCTATTTTTAAAGCTTCAAAATATAATCCATAAGATATGAGCGAAAAAAAAGAAATTAAATTCACAGTTAGTTTAGATGAAAACCATATTCCTGAAAAAATTGAATGGACAGCATCTGAAGGTGGTGGTGTTGAAAACGAAGAGATTAAGGCAATGATGATTTCTGTTTGGGAACCAACGGAAAGAATTGCAAAACGTGTTGATCTTTGGACAAAGGACATGATGGTTGATGAAATGAAATACTATCATTTTCAAACATTAATGACACTGGCAGATACATTAGAACGATCAACTGGTGAAAATACTATTGCTAAAAAAATGCGTGATTTTGGAATGGAAATCGGAAAAGAAATGAAAATTCTCACGAAATAAATTATAATAATTGTAAAGGCTGGACAAGCTATCTGAACTAACTTGTCCAGTTTGTAAATTTATCCGAAAATCTCGCCTCAATCAATGCAAAAAGGAAGCTGATAAACTATCTTAATCACAATAAAGAATTTGAAAAAATTAGCAATCGACAACTAAAATTAATAATACAATTCCAAGTTTTAAAATTGCCTTTTATTTTAGAATCAAAAAAATAATATCAATTATTAATCAAGTTATAGCGCTTATTTTACAGCAATTATCCTCTGTTTAGTTTCAAAAACAAAATGAAGGAGTTAACTTTGAATTATGATTCCGAAGGAAACAGTGGATAAGATTATTGATGAGGCAAGGGTTGATGAGGTTATTGGAGACTTTGTTGCTCTTAAAAAGAGAGGTGTTAACCTTTTAGGCAATTGTCCTTTTCATAACGAAAAAACACCTTCGTTCACCGTTTCTCCTGCGAAAGGAATTTACAAATGTTTTGGTTGTGGTGTTTCAGGAAATTCAGTGAATTTCATAATGGACCATGAACAAATGTCTTATCCTGAAGCTTTAAAATATTTAGCTAAAAAATATAATATTGAAATTCAGGAAAAAGAACTCAGTTCTGAGGAAAAAGAAAAAATAGATAAAAAAGAATCCTATTACCTTGTTTCCCAATTTGCAAAAGAGCAATTTATTCGAAATCTACATGAAACCGACGAGGGGAAATCGGTAGGATTAAGTTATTTTAAAGAAAGAGGCATTTCAGATGAAATGATGGAGAAATTCGGATTAGGTTACTCCTTTGAAGAAAGAAATCATTTCACAAAAATAGCTACAGATAAAGGATACAAAAAAGAACATTTAATTGGGTCTGGATTAATCGCAGAAAAAAACAACCGTGTTTACGATCGATTCTCAGGAAGAGTAATGTTTCCAATACATAATATGTCAGGAAGGGCAATTGGGTTTGGCGCAAGAATTTTACAAACCAATAAAAAATCTGCTAAATATTTAAACTCACCAGAAACAGAGATATATCATAAGAGTGATGTTTTATATGGTTTATATCTAGCCAAAAGATCCATGATTCAACAGGACGATTGTTTTCTTGTTGAAGGGTACACCGATGTTATTTCGTTCCATCAAAAAGGTATTGAAAATGTTGTTGCCTCAAGCGGGACATCGCTTACTCCCGGACAAATTAAATTAATAAAAAGATTCACCCCAAACATTACCGTTTTATATGATGGCGATGCAGCGGGAATTAAAGCGTCCTTTAGAGGGATTGACTTAATTCTTAAAGAAGGCTTGAATGTTAAGGTTGTTACTTTCCCTGATGGTGAAGATCCTGACAGTTTTGCAAGAGCTAACACAAGCGCTGAACTGGAAGAATATATTGAAGAAAACAAACAAGACTTCATTAATTTTAAAATATCTATTCTTTTAGATGATGCAGGAAATGACCCTATAAAAAGAGCTGGTTTAATTAAGGAAATTGTTCAATCAATCGCCCTTATTCCAGATACTATTATTCGTTCCGTTTATACTCAAGAAGCTGCAACTCTATTAAAAATTGAAGAACAAACTATCGTCAACGAATTAAATAAAATTCGAAGAAATAATTTTGATAAAGAACAAAAACATAAACCAACATCTACTCCCCCAGAACTGGATTATATGGTACCTCCTCCGAATTTAATACCTCCGGAATATGGCGTACAAACTTCCACTTCATCACTTGGGCTTCCTCACAAGTCAATTGAAAAAGCACCACAATACCCAAATAATCATCAGGAAGCATATTTGCTCCGATTAATTTTGAAATACGGCCATCATGAAATTGTTTTACAAAACGAAAACTATGAAGAGGAGAAAGAAAAAAACATTGAGGACTGCCAGCCATCTTATCAAATAACAGTCGCTCAAATGGTCATTCAGGATATTAGGGAAGATGACCTTTCTTTTGACAACCCGCACCATCAATCCATTTGGGAGACTTTTAGTAATAAGTTTTCAGAAGGTGAAATCCCAACTGAAAAATTCTTTTTACAAAGCTCCGAAGCTGACTTGGTAAAAGAAGTGATTGAGATAACTGAAGAAAAATACGAATTAAACGATTGGAAAAAGCATTCTATTTATGTTGCTACTGAAGAAGAGAAAATAAAGCTTGCTATTGTTGTAGCGCTGCATCGTTTAAAGCTTGGAAAAGTTAAACAACAAATCAGTGAATTAAACGCTAAACTAGAGTCGAATGAATTCCCTGAAGAAATAAACGATCTTTTAATGCACTTAAGTCTTTTAAACCAGGCTAAAATGTCGCTTTCTAAAGTACTTGGCAGAAATATTTAACTTTTAAAAGTTAAATTCTATTTAATAGTTTCTAATGAATGTATCAATTCTTCCGTTAGCTTTACCAAAAGCTTTTTTATGAAAATAATCGGTAATATTATTCTAATATTTATTGTCTCAATTGGATTAACAAATTGCGATAATACAGAGCCAAAAGATGAAATCGTAGATAATCCAGATCAAGTAGATACTATTCTTAAAGCACCTCAATTACTTTATGGTTTTCCTGTTGATTCGTTCAAAGTAGTTGGAGACGAAGTAAAGAAAAATCAATTTTTTAGCGACTTAATAACTAGTCACGGGATCAGTTACGCTATGATGAATAAAATGGCAACTAAAGGCAAGAAATTGTTTGATGTAAGACGCCTAAGAGCAGGAAGACATTATTCTGTATTTGAAAAAAATGACTCTTCTGAAAAAGCACAAATATTTGTTTATGAGATAAATAGGATTGATTACATAGTATATGACCTTCGGGATTCCCTTAAAATATACACAGCAAAAAAACCTATTGAGGTTGTAGAAAGACAAGCATCCGGTGTGATTAATAGTTCTTTGTATTTATCACTTGACAAGCAAGGTTATAATCCTGCGTTAGCGATTACCTTATCTGAAGTTTACGCTTGGAGTATCGATTTTTATCATATTCAAAAGGGAGATCGATTTAAAGTGATTTATGAAGAAACAATGGTAGATGGAGAAAGCATTGGCATTAAAAGAATTAAGGCTGCTTATTTTGAGCATTTTAAAAAACCATATTACGCTATTCAATTTAGTCAGGATAATCATTCGGGTTATTACGACCAAGAAAACCGGGGATTAAGACGTCAATTTTTAAAAGCACCTGTGAAATTCAGTAGAATTTCTTCACGATTCACAATGAAGCGATATCACCCAGTTCAAAAAAGAAACAAACCGCATTTAGGTACTGATTACGCAGCCCCTAAAGGGACGCCTATTTATTCAACTGCTAATGGTAAGATTACACATGCTCAATACAGTAAATACAACGGAAATTATGTGAAAGTTCGTCACAACGGAACCTATACAACCCAATATTTACACATGAGTAAAATCAAAAAAGGAATTCGTTCTGGAGTTAGAGTTAATCAAGGTGATGTAATAGGATTCGTTGGATCAACTGGACTAGCAACTGGTCCTCATGTTTGTTATAGATTTTGGAAAAACGGAAAACAAGTTGACCCTTACAAACAAAAACTACCAAAGGCTGAACCAATTAAAAAAGCCAATTTAATTACCTACAAAAAAATAAAAGAAGACGTAATTGCACAATTAGAAAATATTGATTTCCCGAAATAAATCAACTACTATATTTTTCACGAAGAAGAATTTTAAGAAGTTCTCTTTTAAGTACCGATTCCGCTAATACATCTATATCTATTCCGGGTGCCAATAATAGATCTTTAATCTCTTTTTCAGGAATGTCAACTTTATACATTAATTGGAAAAACTGCTCCATACTTCTATTAAACAATTGATTTAAAAATTGACTTACTAAAACTAATAAATCATTAGATGTGTCAATTTTTATAAGTGCCAATTCCTTATCAAAATCGGAATCACTGAAATCTTTCGAAAGTTGAGCTTTAAGTTTTTGGAAGTATCTATCCTGAGTTAAGTATTCAGATGGGCTTTTAACGTCAATAAGCTTCATTAAGAGGCTCTTTTCATTAAATGACTAGCGAAGTCCTGCAAAACTTTTTTCTTATCTTCTGGGGCATTTATCTTATTTAAAAACTGAATCGATTTTTGATAATAAGCGTCCATTAACTCAAAAGCTAATTGGTCCACTTTTAAATCCTTATAAATTGTTTTTACCGACTCAACTTTAGCACTGACGTCAAAATCTATTTTATCAACCCAACTTTGAAGAAGGTTAGAAGAATCGAGCTCTAAAGCCTTAAGCATTAAAAAAGTCTTCTTATTAGAAATTATATCACCACCAACTTGTTTTCCGAATTTCTCAGGATCACCAAAACAATCTAAATAATCATCTTGTAATTGAAACGCAATGCCAAGGTTTACTCCGAAATTGTAAATTAAATCAGCTTCAGTATCAGATGCACTTCCAACTAAAGCTCCTAGTTTTAATGCTCCGCCAACTAAAACAGAAGTTTTAAGCTTTATCATATTGATATACTCATCAATAGTAACATCATCTCTACTCTCAAAGTTCATATCAAGCTGCTGACCTTCACAGACTTCAATTGCTGTTTGATTAAAAACAGTAAGTAAGGCAGATAAATTAGCGTAATTACCTTCCAAAAAATGATTATAAGCTTCTATCAGTAAGGTATCCCCCGAGAGAATTGCAATATTATCATCCCATTTTTGGTGAACAGTAGGTTGCCCACGTCTCAAAGGCGCTTTATCCATAATATCATCATGAACTAAGGTGAAATTATGAAATACTTCTATAGCTTTTGCCGCAGGTAATGCTACAGATACATCTTCAATGAATAGATTAGCCGCCAAAAGGGTAGTAACAGGTCTTAACCTTTTCCCTCCTAATTGGAGAATATAATTCATAGGCTCATACAACTCAGCTGGGGAACCCAGATATTTTGTGCCTTTTATTTCCTTTTGAACAAGAGTTATTATTTCTTGAATAGTAGAAGATGCCAAGTTTATTATTTTTGAAATTGAGGACTATTTAGAAGCTTTCTAATTCCTTCATCTATAGTCGTTAGTTCTCTTCCTAATAATACTCTCATTTTAGTATTATCTGGACATCTTCTTAACATATCACCGTCTTTCAATGGTGGAAGATGAATAATTTTTGATTTTGAATTAGTCGCATCAATAATTTTTTGAGCTAAATCAAGAATTGTTACTTCTATTTCTCCACCAATATTAATTACATCATTAATCACTTTATTTTTATAAAAAGCTTTTAAACATGCGTCAATATTATCATCACAATAGCAGAAAGTTCTTGTTTGTGTACCTTCACCATAAATGGTAATATCCTCGTCATTTAAAGCTTTAAAAAGAAATTTAGACATTACAAAGTCATCGCTTTGATTAGGTCCATAAGTATTGAAAAATCTGAAAATTGTATATTCTAAGCCAAATTCTTGATGGTAAGACCTCAGGAAAGACTCCCCAATGTTTTTAACAACCGCATAAGGAACTTTCGAATTCAGCGGTGTAGTTTGCTCATGTTGAGGTAACTCAACTGGCTCTCCATAAACCTCTGAAGAAGAAGAAAAGAATACTCTTTTTACTCCTGTACTTTTACAAAGGTTTAAAACATGCTTAATTCCTTCGATATCTCTTAAAACTTTTACTGGATTATCCTGAGTTCTAATTACACCAACTAAAGCTGCATAATGAAAAACGTAATCAAACTTGTTACCAAGCATAACCTCCGCTATATCTCTATATTCATTTACATCTGCCTTTACAAACCTCCAGTTATCAGAGGGCATATGATGTGGTAATTTTGTTTCGCTTCCAGTTGATAAATCATCAACGATAACAACAAAATTTTCCTTATTTGAAATTAACTTCTCAGCTAAAACGCTTCCGATAAAACCGGCTCCTCCTGTAACTAATATTCTAGTCATATTACTTAACTATATTTTCAATATAAACTCCATAACCACTTTTCTTAAGCGGTTGTGCAATTTCTAATAATTGATCTTTATTAATAAACCCCATTCGATAAGCTACCTCTTCGATACATCCAATTTTAAGCCCTTGTCTTTCTTCAATCACTTGAACATATTGACCTGCTTGCATTAAACTAGCAAAAGTACCTGTATCTAACCAAGCTGTTCCTCTATCTAGTATTCCAACTTTTAACTTACCTCTTCTTAAATACTCTGCGTTAATGTCGGTAATCTCATATTCACCTCTTGACGAAAGCTTAATGTTTTCGGCAATTTCAACAACATCATTGTCATAAAAGTACAAGCCTGGAACTGCAAAATTTGATTTTGGTTTTTCAGGTTTTTCTTCAATAGAAACAGCTTTGTTATTTTTATCAAATTCAACAACACCATACCTTTCAGGATCTGAAACATGATATGCGTAAACAACACCTCCATCAGGGTTACTGTTTTTTTGCAATAAGCTTGACATTCCTGATCCATAAAAGATATTATCTCCTAAAACTAAAGCAACCTTATCATCACCAATAAACTCTTTTCCTAAAACAAATGCTTGTGCTAAACCATTTGGCTTTTCCTGAATAATATATTCAAACTTACATCCTATTCTACTCCCGTCTCCAAGTAATTTTTTAAATCCTTCTTGGTCATGCGGAGTTGTAATGATTAAAATTTCTTTAATCCCCGCTAACATTAATGTTGATAGTGGGTAATAAATCATTGGTTTATCATAAACAGGCATCAACTGCTTACTAACCGATAGTGTTAAGGGGTGCAATCTTGTACCTGAACCTCCCGCTAAAATTATCCCTTTCATCTTATTTTAATTTGATTCGCTTTGATTATTCAAAGCCTTAATTGTAATAAGTTTATCTAAAGTTAACAGCAGGCAAGGTAATAAAATTAAATTGGAAAGCATCGCCACTAAAAGCGTTAACGCTACAAGAACCCCTAATGCCACTGTACCTCCAAATTCTGATGCTACAAAAATTCCAAAGCCAAAAAACAAGACCATTGATGTGTAAAACATACTTAGCCCTGTCTCTCTCAGAGATTTAAGAACTGATGTCTTTATATCTCCTCCATTTTCAGCTAACTCTTGTCGGTACTTAACTAAAAAGTGAATAGTATCGTCAATGGATATACCAAATGCAATACTAAACACCAAAATAGTGGAAGGCTTAAGGTTTATACCAAAGTAACCCATTATAGCTGCAGTAATAAAAAGAGGTAAAATATTAGGTAATAAACTAATTATAACCATCCTTATATTCCTAAACATAAAGCCCATCAGTAAGGAAATAATAATAACAGTTAACACCAGTGACATAATTAAATTAGAAATTAAAGTTTCTACTCCTTTTGCTACAATCACACCAATTCCTGTAAACGAAAAATCAAACTTTTTAGGACTAAATATCTTTTCAATTTTAGGTCTTAATTCTGCCATTAGAGCCTTTGTTCGATTTGTCCCTACATCCTTCATTTGCAGACTAACTCTCAATTTACTTCGGTCCTTTGATAGAAAGGTCTTTAGCATTTCTGCAGATCCATTCTTAGACTGAGAAGCGTATGTGAAAATACCACCTAACTCAATATTTATAGGTAAATCGTACTCTCTTTTATCGCCATTATAATAAGCCTGCTTACTGTATTTAATAACATCCACCATCGAAATTGGTTTCGAAAACTCAGTATAAGTAGCTATTAAATCATATAGTTTCTGAACCTTTTTAAGTGTCTTCAACTTTAATCCTTTTCCTTTTTTAGTTAAGTTTTGATACGAGATTGAATTTATTCTTCTATTACCAATATTATCTTGTAATATTTCCGTGATTTCACTGTTTGTGTTTGTGTAGAGTTCAAACTGATTATTCCCTTGGGGCTTTACAGCAGATAAATATTTTATTTCTTTTAATACTGAAACATCAACCGAGTCAGAGAATTCAATAATTATTTTCTTACCAACATTAGTATTAATTATAATCTCAAATGGAATAACCCCATCAAATTTACCTTCGTAATATTTTAAATCAACCATTACAGGGTGATCATCGGGAATATCGTCAACAACTAGTGCATCATTATCCAATTGACTTAAACCAAACCCAGCAACACCAGCTATAAAAATTAATACTACGTAAACTGTAGCTCTATATCCTGTACAAACATCAACGAACCAATCTATTAAAGCATTTGTCCACTTATAATCTAAATGTTTATAATGCTTCTCTTTTGGAGGAGATAAGTAACTGTAAATGATTGGTAATAATAAAATAGAAAGAATAAAAACACCCAATATACTAATAGAGGCAACAATTCCAAATTCCTTTAAAATATCACTTGACGCAAAAATAAATGTTGCAAAACCACTAGCAGTAGTAATATTTGTCATAAAAGTTGCGCCCCCTATTTTTTGTATAACCCTTTTTAAAGCTAATGCCTGATTTTTATGATCTCTAAATTCATCAAAGTACTTATTAATCAAGAAAATACAATTTGGTATACCAATAACGATAACCAATGGAGGAACCAAACTGGTAAGAATATTTATATTAAACTCTAAAGAACCAGTATAACCCCAGTCACTTAATCTACTTAAAAAACCGAGTGACCCAAAAAGCCAAACAACTGCAACAGCAACAACTAATAATGAAACGAAGACAGCTCTAGGTGCTCGTAAAAAGAAGTAAAGAAGTAATGCGGTAAGTAGGAAAGCAAGACCAATAAACAACAATATTTCAGCTTCAACTTGAGAGCTTAACTTTGCCCTGATATAAGGCATTCCTGAATATTTAAACTTGATTCCAGATTTTATACTGAAGTCATTAATCTTATCGGAAATAGTAAGAACATACTTATTTCTACGAACACTCATCATTGAATCAGCGTTCAAGCTAATTGCCATTAATGATATATTCGTTTCTGGAATGTATAAGATCCTTTCGTAGAAAGGTTGATTGTGTAACTTAATTAGTGCGGAATCAATTTGCGCTTGAGTAGTGGGTCGCCCTTGAAAAACAGACTCTATTTTAAAACTATGAGATTCTAGGTCTTTCTTGAGATATCCGAAATTTGCAAATGAAAAAACGGTATCTACACTTTCTGTTCCTTCAATATCTAAAGTGAAATCGTAAAATTGTTGGAATTTATCTAAATGATAAAAATTTGAATCTTCTGTAGATACAAGGTAAACATTATCATTCGCTCCGAAAGTCTCTTTAAAGTCTTTGAATACAATTGATGTAGAATCACCAACAGGAAGTAATCTTGATAGATCATATGACACTTCATTGTAAGGTAGATTAGACGCGAAAAAACCTGTAATGGCAGTTAACACGACTAAGACCCAAACTCTTTGTCTTAAAATTATATGAGAAACGTCATTCCACATTCACACTTAGATAGCAATCAAAAATAACAACTTATATCGACAATCTTTAATTAAAATCTAATAGGTTTTAAATTAAAACCCCTCAATTTATTTATAAGGAATATAAGGTGATTTGGAAAACTCTAATCCATCTTCCATAAAGGCTTCAACTTCTTTTAAATAAAAGGATTGTCGTTCTTTAATCCAATTAGTTAATTTATACTCAAAACTTTCAAAATCGTCCAAATTGGGATATCCCCATCTATTAATATGCCAACTAGAGAGCGCTGGATGGCTAAAATCATCAATATACTTCGAAACAGTTTTATTTAAAGTTTCATATGACAGTTCTTTTTTTAATAACTTTTGAACTCTCGATTCAAATTCTTTTCTAAAACTTTCGTTTCTCATTAAATTTCGAATTAAGAAGTTACATCGATTTACGGGTGTTTCTCTTTTTGTATCAATATCATAAGATCGTTTTAGCATTTTCTTTGATGGTTCTGTAATAGCGGCATCCATGTCAACTAAAAAGTTTCTCCACTTAGAAGATTTTTCAGAATTCCAAAGCTTGGTGTTATTACACGGCCAATCGTAGTTTTGAAAAAAAGTCTCTGCTACAAACCAATCAATATAACTTCCCATGTCAACTAGTGAATCAAACTTTTGATAATTCGAATTATTTGATAAATCATTTTTTATTGCAAACCCAATAATCGACTTATAAGAATAAGAGCTTCCATAATCTGCTTTTAAATTATCCCGACAGATATTAATTTTACTTTTTTTCTCATCAAAATTCCCTAACAAATAATATCGATCTATTTTCTCTGCTAAAAAGTGGACTCCCCAATACTCTCCATTTATAAAAATAATTACAGGAATTTGTTTACCTACTTCAAAATTTAATCCTTTAACTAATTCGCTTATTATACAATCCTTATAAATCCCGGCTCCCCAACCAGAGGCACCAGACCTAAGTGTTAGTTTTTTGAATTTATTGGGCCCTTCTTTAAAAAAGGAGTATTTAAAGTTTTTGTTGTCGTATTTTTCCCGGGCAGATAACTTCAATGATTTTTGTGGATTTTGACGAGAAATATAACCGTGAATTGAGAATCCAGAATAGGATGAATACTTAACCTCTCCTTTCTCATTTACATACTCCATGAAGCTCTTTTGCTCTCCCTTTTTTCCTTTAATTTCAAAATTACCATTCTTTGCATTTCCAAAAACATAAACCCCACTGTCTTGATCGAATAAATCATCTCTATCAATATTGAAAAAGATAGATTTCACAGGGTTTTGACTTAATTCTGAACTTATAATATAAGTGAATATTTTTTGATCTTTAATTGTATCATTTAAAATTCGAGCAACATTAAATGAAAACCCCTTAACTGGATTATCTATCGGTTTTTTCCATGAAAATTTGAAATCCTCATCATTAGTTGTGGTAGAAATTAACGATAAATCTTCTTTTAGCAAATCTCTTGTATTAAATCCGCTATCAACTTTAATAGTATAACTCGTTCCTTTTTTTGGATCTTTTCCGTTTAAGGTATAATACAAATCTCCTTTTCCTTTAGATTGAAAAGTCACCTTAAAATCACATGGATAAAATCCTGATTTCCTATTAGCTCCAATACTTTCATTACCTCCTAAAGGGTATAATTTATTGCATTTGGGAACTTCTCCCTTATCATCTCGTATAAGTGCACAAGCCGAAATAAGAGCAAGTGCTATAAAAGTAAGTAAAAAGCTGATTTTTTTCAATTGCATCCTATGTTATTTAAATTTTATAGCTGTCTAATCCTAAAATAGGTTGACAGTTTTATTTACAAATTTACTAAACCTATGCTATTAATTTAGTGTAGCTTTTTTGTTTCCATGTTTTAAGTTTCATTTGCCTTTATTTGTATGCTTGATTAGGATTTAATAATCCAATTAGCATATGAGGTCGAAGTTGATTGGATAACTTGTATCTCCAGTCGATCGTGATTTTCAAAAACATTATCTAATCCAAATTAATCTTTAAGCATTCCGTTAACTCTTTCGGCAACAGCGTTTCAATATGAGTCATGTTGTTCTGTCATGCTTATTTTAATATTACTATTTTGTGATTTCTGAGTATAAATAGAACTACAATATTGTAAGCCTCTGCCAAGTGATGTATTAATTGCTCTTTATATTCACGTTCTGAAACTGCGTTTTCTAATGCTTTTAATTTCGTCACTGCAAGCATATTATTAACGAGTTGAAAACCAACAATTCTTTTAGAATAAGCATCCGTAATTAAATGTAAATAATAGTGTTTCTTTTTCACTTGTAAATGAGTAATATCTGCTACCCAAACCTGTTCAGGTCTATTGAAGACAACTTCTTTAACAAGGTTTGGATAATTTCTCATCCAATGTTAGGAGTTGGTCGTTTTATGATATTTCTTCTTCTTAGCCACCAATAAATGTTCTTAACGCAAGTACAAAAAGAGTTTGTCTCTGCCCATTTTAATTTTCTTTTGACGTAAATCGCCTAAGATCATATGGTGAAATTTTCTACCCCCTGATTTAGGCAATTGAGTCGAAACATTCATTACCAGTTTTTTTACTTCACTATAATCTAGACTTTTAAAGTGATTTATTCTTTTTTAATAAGCTTGCTTACTAAAGCCAAACAGTGGGCATAACTCTATAATATTTAAATTATTTTTCGGTATTATCTCTTGGACGGCATGAAGTTAGATGTTTAGGATAATCTAATTTACCATATTCCTTTAACCAAAGTGGAATACAAGAATTACCCGCTATTCCATATTTTCGTTTTAGAGTCGCTTTACTAGATAACCTCGATTGATATTCCGAAATTACCATTCTTTTAAAAGCTTCACTGTAATTCGAAGGGAAACTATTTCGTTTCTGTACTTTCATATTTGTTGACTATTTAAGATTAGTAGTCAACTTTTATCAGGACAAGACAAGCGCGTAAAAAACCTACCGCTAACGACAGGTTTTTTTATTTAAAAACTTATTTAATTGTCCACGTATTTGGACCTTCAAGAAGTAAATTTAAATTTGGCCCCCCTTTCTCTATAACGTGTTTTTCAACTTGAGCAGAAACTCCTTCCTCATATACCGGTCTTTTTTCTTGGTAAAAGATTCCAAAAGGTCTTGGTAAAGCACCTTCTTCTCTGGGATCATCAAAAAAACGAGTTAATATCGAAGCTTTAACTCGATCATGCTTATCATGAATCCAAAGATCAACTTCAGCAATATCAGCTGTATTAACCACTTTAGGAGTAAAACCATCTAAAACAATTGCTTTTCTATGCTCAGCTCCAAATAATAACGGTTTTCCATGCTCAATGAAAATTGTATTATCTGCTTTTGTTGTCTTCTCTGTAAATGGGAAAAAAGCTCCATCGTTGAAAATATTACAGTTTTGATAAATCTCAATTAAAGATGTCCCTCTATGCTTTTCTCCTTCAATTAATATAGGACGCATATGTTTCGGATCTCTATCCATTGTTCTTGCAACAAAAGTTGCTTCTGCACCCATTGCTAAAGAAAGAGGGTTAAATGGATGATCAATCGAACCGTATGGTGTTGATTTTGTTACTTTACCTTGTTCAGAAGTTGGTGAATATTGGCCTTTTGTTAAACCATAAATTTGGTTATTAAACAACAATACGTTTACATCAACATTTCTTCTTAATAAATGGATGAAGTGGTTACCTCCGATGGACATTGAATCCCCATCTCCAGTTATCATCCAAACATTTAACTCAGGGCGAGCTGTTTTTAACCCCATAACAAATGCCGGACCTCTACCATGAATACTATGCATACCATATGTATCCATGTAATATGGAAAACGAGATGAACACCCTATTCCTGATATAAAAACAGTTTCGTCTTTTTTTAACGCTAATTCAGCACAAACGCTTTGAACTTGCTTTAATATCGAATAATCTCCACAACCAGGACACCATTTAACATCTTGATCTGAAGCATAATCTTTAGCTGTAATTTTCTTTTCTTTTACTTCTGGCATCATTCAATATTTTAAGCAAGTACTTCATTTACTTTTTTAACAATTTCCTGTGTTACAAAAGGAAGACCTTTAATCTTATTTAATCCAATTGCATCAACTAAGAATTTCTCACGAATAATTTTAATAAATTGTCCATTATTCATCTCAGGCATCACTACCTTATCGAATTTCTTCACTAATTCACCTAAGTTCTTTGGTAATGGGTTTAAATACTTAACATGAGCGTGAGAAACTTTTTCCCCTTCATTAATTAATATTTTAGCGGCTGTTTTAACTGCTCCATAAGTTGATCCCCAACTTAACAATAAAACATCTCCCGTATCTTCTCCCGCATCAAGTTCTTGCTCTGGAATATAATCTGCTATTTTATCAACTTTAGCTTGACGAACTTTAACCATCCTTTCATGGTTTTCCGGATCATAGGAAACATTTCCCGTCTCAAAGTCTTTTTCTAAACCACCAATTCTGTGAGCTAAGCCTTTAGTTCCCGGGATTGCCCATGGTCTAACAAGCTTCTCGTTTCTTTTGTAAGGCAAAAATGCAGGATCTTCCAATTCTCGAGGCTCTGCAAATTTCACTTCAATATCAGGTAAATCTTCAGACTTTATAACCTCCCAAGGTTCAGATCCATTTGCGATGTAACCATCAGTTAATAAAAAAACTGGCGTCATGTGCTCAATTGCTATTCTACAAGCTTCATACGCTGCAGAAAAACAATCTTTAGGAGATTGCGCTGCAATTACAGGAATTGGCGATTCTCCATTTCTTCCATATAATGCTTGAAATAAATCAGCTTGTTCTGTTTTAGTCGGTAAACCTGTAGAAGGACCACCTCTTTGAACGTTAACAATTACTAAAGGAATTTCATAAATATTTGCTAATCCAATAGCTTCACCTTTAAGCGCAATACCAGGACCCGATGAAGTTGTTATTCCTAACGCACCTCCAAATGAAGCTCCAATTGCAGCGCAAATACCAGCAATTTCATCTTCAGCTTGAACTGTTTTTACACCGAAATTTTTGTACTTGGATAAAAAATGTAAAATATCAGAAGCAGGAGTAATAGGATAAGTTCCACAAAATAAATTTAATCCTGTTTTTTGTGAAGCCGCAATTAAACCAATTGCAGTAGCTTCATTACCCATTATATTTCTATAAGTCCCTGCTTTTATATTTGCAGGTTTAACTTCAAATCTTGAGGCAATTGCCTCAGCAGTATCTCCATAATAGTAACCTGCTTTTAATACTGCAATATTTGACTGTATTAATTCAGGTTTTTTAGAAAACTTTTTCTCGAGAAACCGAATCGTGTTATCAAGCTTTCTATTATACATCCAGTATAGAAAACCTAAAACAAACATGTTTTTGGATCGATCTACTGCTTTTGTACCTAAACCAGACTCTTTTAATGTTTCACGGGTGATTTTAGTAACGTCAACTTCATGGATTTTATATCCATCAAGTGTTCCGTCATTTAAAGGATTAACACCGTCTTCATATTTCGCTAACCTTAGATTCTTTTTGTCAAATCCAGAAATATTAGCAACAACGATACCACCTTTTTTTAAGGAATCTAGATTCGATTTTAAAGCTGCAGCATTCATTACAACAAGGACATCCGCATGGTCTCCTGGAGTAAATAATTCAATACTACCAAAGTGCAATTGAAATCCAGATACTCCTGCAACAGTTCCTTGAGGAGCTCTAATTTCAGCAGGGAAGTTAGGGAATGTACTGATATCATTACCCAACAAAGCGGCTGTATCTGTAAATTGACCTCCAGTTAATTGAATACCATCTCCTGAATCACCAGCAAAAAGTATCGTAACCTCATCTTTAATTTGATTTTCTATCTGCCCCATATTTCTAGCAAAACACCTTTCAATCACTATCCAGGCCTATTTGTTTATTTTATGTGTTTAATATTATAAATTAAATCACTTTACAATTTGTTTTAAAATAATCAACAAAATTAATACTAATCCCCTAATTATTGAAGATTTAGCTGATAATAAAAGTCAATTATTATTAAATGTTTATTTCGACGCTAATTTTGTTACTTGCACGGAATTAATCTCAGGCGCTTCTTTTAATACATTTTCTTTAATTCCAGATTGAAATGTCATATTACTCATTGAACAAGAACTACAGTTACCCAAAAACTCCAATGTTAAGACACCATCGTCAGATAACTCAACTACTCTAACATCCCCACCATCGGATTGTAGGAATGGTCTTACTTTATCCAGTCCAATTTTTACTTTAGCTAAAACCTCTTCCTTATTCATCTGCACCAACAACTTTTATGACATTTTAACCAATTTCGTTGGTTCCATTGTTTTATTACGAATCTCAGTCGCTTTTTCTACTGCCTTCACAAGGTTTTTAAAAGCTTCCGCTTGCGGGGTAGTTTCTTGCAAAATCGCCGGTCTTCCAGCTTCCCCAGATTCACAAATACTTTGAACTAAAGGAATTTGACCTAACAAACTAACGCCTAATTGTTCCGCCAATTTCACCCCACCTTCTTTTCCAAAAATGAAATATTTATTTTCAGGTAATTCCGAAGGTGTGAAATAAGCCATATTTTCAACTATTCCCAAAACTGGAACGTTAATGTTTTCTAACTTAAACATCCCTACACCCTTTTTGGCATCTGCCAAAGCAATTCCTTGAGGTGTCGTCACAACTACAGCTCCCGTTACAGGAACTGTTTGAACGAGACTTAAGTGTATATCACCAGTGCCTGGAGGTAAATCAATTAATAAATAATCTAAACTTCCCCAGTAGGTATCAATAAACATTTGACGAAGTGCTTTACTAGCCATTGGTCCTCTCCAAACTATTGCTTGATTAGCATCAGCAAAAAAGCCAATCGAAAGCATTTTTACACCATAATTTTCGATCGGTTTAATATAGTTTTTCCCTTCCACATCAATAGTAGTAGGTTTTTCATCCATTACATCAAACATTAAAGGCATACTTGGCCCATAAATGTCAGCATCAATTAACCCAACACTATAACCTTGCTGCGCTAAGCCTACTGCTAAATTTGAAGTAACAGTTGACTTCCCAACTCCACCCTTACCAGAGGATACAGCTATTATGTTTTTTACACCTGGCAATACTTTTCTTTGCTCTGGGTTTCTATCTTGTGGTAGAGCAATTACATCCGCCTTAACTATAATGTCTTTAGAAATAAATCGTTGAACAGCAAATTCACATGCCTCTTCCATTTTTTTCCTGTTGTGCATTGCGGGATTATGAACTTTCACTGAGAAAGCAACCATATTTTCCGAAAAAACAAAGTCTCCAATTAGATCTAACTCTACAATACTCTTTTTTAAATCAGGCTCCTGAACTGAACTTAAAGCTTCTAATACCTGGTCTTTACTTGGAATCATACCCTTATTTAGATTTATTCTAAGCAAAAATAAGCATTTGCCTGCAAATAACTCTGCATCCTTATTTCAAAATGTCAAAAAAGAGACACATAAAATAGATGTAAAATGAATTTAGTTTAACCTAGACCTGTAAAATGAAAAAAACAACTTTGAAAAAGATCCCTTTTGCATTACTTTTTGGATTCAAACAAAAAGTAAGACACAAATACTAAAACGAGTTTAATTGGAAAAGCGAAAAAACACTTAATTCCAAACCTAACTTGGAGGGAATTTGTAGCCTTTATAATACAGTCGATAAGAAGAGTAGATAAACAATTATTTGGGATATGAAGAAAAACATTTTGATAATGTTTTTCTGTTTTGTCTCAAAACCTACCAAACATATCTATATATATTATTAAACAAATTATTTCAAAAAATTAAAAACTAATTTGGTGAAAAAACAGCTGCTTCTCCTGCTGTAATGTTTCTAGATAACTTGTAATGACCTAGCTATGATTTTGTTCACTTTTTCAAGTTTTACATAAAATGCTTCTGTTGATTGCTAAATACTTTGTAAAAGCAATTATTCTAAAGGTGTTTTTTATCTAAACTATAATAATTTTTAGTTTCAGTTATCGCTTGTTTAAAAAACAATAAAACTATCGATTTAACAAAAAAACGCCTATTAATTCTAAAAAACATCTATTCAATTGATTTTTAATCATAAATAATTAAACAAATTTGGAAGCTATTCAGGAATTGTGCTATCTTAGTTGTCGATTGTCTATATGGTCGCGTGGCCGAGCGGCTTAGGCACAGGTCTGCAAAACCTGCTACGGCGGTTCGATTCCGTCCGCGACCTCAAAGGAACTCCTTTAAGAGTTCCTTTTTTTATACCTAAAACTTTTTTCAATTTTATTTATGGAATGTCTTTTATTCTCGTATCTAAAAAGAAAATCGTGTTATGAAAGTTCTTATTAGTTTCTTTTTTCTTCTATTCTTGTTTGTTGCCACATTTGCTCAAAAAGGCACGCTATCTGTTTCCTTTAAATCTGAAGATAATGTTGCTATTGAACATGGAAAAATCAAAATCAAGACTCCAAGTAGCTATCAATTAAACTTTGAAACAGATGTTAATGGATTTTTTCAAATGGATTTCGAATCTGGTTTATATACTTTATACTTCGACAAAAAAATGTTCAAAGATACTTTTCAGTTTAAAATTTCACCTTTTAAAACCAATAACCTTCAAATAGTCCTTAAGAATCTAAACGTTAATAAGGAGCAAAAAAAATCATCTCCAAAACGAACTACTGAACACGTATTCAAAAAGTCGAAAAGTGATTTGCGCAAAAAAGAAAAATTTATCCGTTATGAATCTTCTGACGATTTTGAAATAATGGCGTCTGAATTTTTATCAGCTTCGGATATGAAAGAAGCAGGTAAAATTCAAGATTATTCCGCTACTAAAAGATCCAAAACAAGGATTACTGAAGAAATATCTGCCAGCACACTCACAGCTGGTGAATTAAATGATTTTTCTAAATGGGAATTATGGACAGATATTGAATCTACTGATTTAGAAAACCATTATAAAACCTGGAATATTTATCCTCAATATCGATTTTGTGTTCAAGTTAAAAACCACGAAAACTATCCAGTAATTAACGCGAGTATTAAATTATACAATGGAGATGAAATAATATTTGAATCAAGAACAGATAACACAGGAAAGGGGGAATTGTGGGCAGATCTATTTAAAAATAAGACTAAACCTAATTATCAAATTCTTATTTCTAAAAATGAAGTTGATCACTGGATCAAAAAACCTTTACTATTTTCAAAAGGAATTAACTTCGCTACAATCTCAGCAAATTGTACTTCTTCAAAGAATTTAGATATAGCCTTTATTGTTGATGCAACAGGATCGATGGGAGATGAAATTATATACTTACAATCAGAATTATTAGACATAATCGATCGAATAAAAAATCAAAACAAAACTCTTAATATTCAAACTGGAAGCGTATTTTACAGAGATCATACCGATGCGTATTTAACGAAAATAAGTCCAATGACAAGTGATGTTAGTAAAACCTCTGAATTTATAAAAAATCAATTTGCAGCAGGAGGAGGTGATGGACCGGAAGCTGTAGATGAGGCTTTATGGGTGACAAGTGAGTTTTTGAATTGGCGGAATGAAACAAGAGCAAAAATTGCGTTTTTAATTCTTGATGCTCCACCACATCAAAATCAATCAGAATTAGATAAGATTGAAAAAGCAGTAAAACTAGCGTCAAAAAAAGGCATTAGAATCATTCCAATTGTAGGAAGTGGTATTAATAAGAGTACAGAGTACCTGATGAGAAGCATTGCCTTAGCTACAAATGGAACCTATACATTTTTAACGGATGATAGTGGAATTGGTAACGCTCACCTCAAACCTACTACTGATGATTATCAAGTTGAGAAGCTAAATGATTTAATAGTTAGGCTTATTACTCAGTATACTAAAGTTTCCGAATGTGATAAGAGTTTTTATAAGAATACTGCTATAGTTGATTCTACAATTGAGGCTAAAGGTCAAATTGGTATAAATATTTACTTATACCCCAATCCAACAAAGGGAATTTTAAACATAAAATCTGATTTACCAATAAATGAATTATACATTTCCGATTTATCAGGAAAAAGTATTGCAATGCTTAGCGGAAATTCCAATACTTTTTGGAAATATAATCTTAGCAATTATCCAACTGGATTATATTTAATACGCTACTATGATCAAAATAAGGATAAATGGTACAGTAAAAAGTTCATTTTGATTAAATAATCCAATTTGTAGTTGTATCTCTTTTAACAATTAGTTGTAATTTTGCACCATGTTAGTTGAAGTACTAAAATCGAAAATTCATAGGGTAACTGTTACACAAGCAGACTTAAATTATATTGGGAGCATAACCATTGATGAAAATTTAATGGATGCTGCAAATATGATTGAGGGTGAAAAAGTGCAAATTGTAAATATCAATAATGGTGAACGCCTCGAGACTTACATAATTAAGGGGGAAAGAGGATCAGGGAGTATTTGTTTAAATGGGCCTGCAGCAAGACGCGTTGCTGTAGATGATATTGTTATTATAATATCCTACGCTCAACTCGATTTTGAAAAAGCTAAACTTTTTAAGCCAACCATTGTATTTCCAGATACGTCTACTAATAAACTGAAGTAATTGACAACCTTTAATCAAATAAAATCCAAAATCGTTTCTCTTCCCGAAGCAACAGAAGTTGTTAAAGCTTGGAAACAAAAAGGAATCAAAACAGTTTTTACAAACGGATGTTTTGATTTATTACATTTAGGGCATCTTGATTATTTGTCAAAATCAAAAGACCTAGGAGATAAGCTAATTCTGGGTTTAAACTCATCAGCTTCAGTAAGTCGTTTAAAAGGTCCAACAAGACCGATAAATAGCACTGAATCAAGGGCTATGATGCTTGCTGCATTTGAATTTATTGATTTAGTTGTCGTTTTTGAAGAAGATACCCCATTAGATGTTATAGCCAGTTTAACACCTAATATCTTAGTAAAAGGAGGTGACTACACAATTAAAACAATTATTGGAGCACCTGAAGTTGAAGCAAAAGGAGGTTTAGTAAAAGTTATTCCTTTTCTTGACGGATATTCATCCACGACTATTGTAACTAAGATTCAAAGTTTGAGTAAAAATTAAAAGTTTGTATATTCACAGTGTAATCAAAGCAGCATGAAAAATTCATTTAAAATACTTCTTCCATTAATAGCATTAACTTTAATCTTTAACTCTTGCAGAAAGCAAAATCAAGAGTATTTGCTTGGTGAATGGAATTTAATTTCTAAGCCTGTGCAAGAACTTGAATATAAATGGTATTTTAATTCCTCCAAAGTTTACGTGATGGCAACTGATGGTAATGAAAATGAAGTAGCAACAGGAGATTTAGATACTTGTTCTTTCGGTGCTTACATTCTTAAAAATGGAGTTTTAACTATGGCTTTAAAAGAAGCTCCTTGTAGAGGATCTGTTTTTAATGGTGATTGGGATATCCAAGGTTTAACTGAAGAATATATGACACTTCGTAGAGAAACTAGTTCTGGTACTCAATGGTATGAATTTACAAAGCAAGGTTCTGAAAACGAAGAAACAACCGAATAATTGACTAAGAAAAAAAGTACCTTCGTTTGCCAAAATTGTGGAAATCAATCTGCTAAGTGGTTAGGCAAATGTCCTCAATGTAGTGCATGGAATTCTTTCGTTGAAGAAATAATATCTAATCCCAATTCAAAACCCGTTTCGGCTGGAATTTCTCGAACCGCTAAGAAAGCAAAATCACTTAAAGATGTTGAACCTTTAACGCAAAAACGATTAGTTTTTACAGACGTAGAACTAAACAGAGTTCTTGGAGGAGGTGCAATTCCGGGCTCTTTAATATTATTTGGAGGAGAGCCAGGAATTGGAAAGTCTACTTTAATGCTTCAAGTTGCATTGCAAAACCCTCAATTAAAAGTTCTATACGTCTCTGGTGAAGAAAGTGATGAACAAATTAAAACAAGAGCTGATCGGGTTCAGCCAGAAACATCCGATAACATTTTTATTCTCACAGAAACAGATACTAACATTATTAAAAATGCATCAGAAAATTTACAACCTGATATTTTAATAATCGATTCCATTCAAACATTACACTCAGATAAATTAGATTCAGCTCCAGGAACAGTCTCTCAAATAAGAGAGTGTACTTATGAAATTTTAGCATTTGCAAAAAGCATGGGACTTCCCACTTTTATTATCGGACACATTAACAAAGAAGGAAGTCTTGCAGGTCCTAAAGTTTTAGAGCATATGGTTGACACTGTGCTTCAGTTTGAAGGTGATCGAAACCATTTTTACAGAATTGTTCGAAGTATTAAAAATAGATTCGGTTCAACAAATGAATTAGGTATTTATGAAATGTTAGAATCAGGTTTAAAGCCAGTTGTTGACCCCTCAAAAATATTAATATCAGCACGTGAAGAAGATTTAAGTGGAATTGCTATTACAGCGAACCTGGAAGGTGTTCGCCCATTAATGATCGAAACTCAAGCCTTAGTTTCTAGAGCTGCCTATGGAACGCCACAGCGCTCAGCGACAGGTTTTGATTTACGAAGGCTAAATATGCTTTTAGCTGTATTAGAGAAAAAATGTGGGTTTAAGGTAGGACTAGAAGATGTCTTTCTAAACATCACTGGAGGTATCAAAGTTGAAGATCCAGCTTCTGATTTAGCAATTTTAGCAGCTATTGTTTCAAGTAGAGAGGATCTTCCGATATCAAGTAAAGTCTGTTTTGCAGGTGAAGTTGGACTATCTGGAGAAGTTAGACCCGTTCAAAAAATAGGTCAAAGAATCACTGAAGCCAAAAAACTAGGTTTTGAAAAAATTTATGTTTCTGAATACAATGATTTTAGTGCTTTAAAAGAATTTAAAGGGTTGGGTATTTATAAAGCAAAAAAAATAGAAGAAGTTTTCCGAGATCTATTCTCGTAAGTATTAATAGATGTTCGTACTTTTAGAAAATGGCAAGTATTGAAGTCTTAAATCCATATTCATCAGATAGTATTCACACTTTAGAACTAAGTTCTAATGAAGTCGCTTTCGCTAAGTTAGAGAAAGCAAACGCCCTATATCAAAAACATCCTAAAGGCTTAAGTAAAGAAAAAAGAATCTCTATCCTTGAAAGATTCTACGAAAAATTCTACGAAGCCAAAGAAGCTTTAATTCAATTAGCAGTTCTTGAAGGAGCTAAACCTCTCAATGATACTGAAGTAGAATTTAATCGTGCTCTTGAAGGTATCAAACTTGGTGTTCAAGCAGTTCGGTCGATCATTGGAGAACAAGTACCCATGAATCTTAATACTGCGAGTACAAATAAACTAGCATATACAATTAAGTCACCAATTGGAGTTGTACTATCAATAAGCGCTTTTAATCACCCAATTAATTTAGCCATTCACCAAATAGTTCCTGCAATAGCATCAGGATGTCCAGTTATTTATAAACCTGCATTAACAACTCCTTTGGTAAGTAAAAAAATAATTGAACTTATTTATGACTCTGGACTACCAAGAGAATGGTGTACTTATTTAGTTTGCGAAAATGAAACTACGGCTAAATTAGCACAGAGCCCATTATTAGGATATATTTCCTTTATTGGTTCTTCAAAAATTGGGTGGAATATCAAAGCTAAAATAGCACCAGGAGTTAAAATTGCTCTTGAACATGGAGGAAACGCTCCTACTATCGTAAGGGCAGATGCTAATTTAAAATTAGCAATTCCACAAATTGCCAAAGCTGGATTTTATCATGCAGGACAGGTTTGTGTATCAGCACAAAGGATATATGTTCACGATACCATTTGTGATTCCTTTGTAGCGCAAATTAACCGTTTAGCACAAACTCAAAAATTAGGAAATCCATTATCTGTGGAGACCGAAATTGGTCCGTTAATTTCAGACACATCCCTCAATCGTATTAATAAATGGGTTCAAGATGCAATTGATGAAGGAGCCACTTTAATTGCTGGCGGAAATAAACTTCAAAACAATTGCTATGAACCTACTATCCTACTAAACCCATTAGAAAAAAGTAAAGTTACCAAAGAAGAAATTTTTGGACCAGTTATCTGTATATATAGTTTCAGTTCTGATGAAGAAGCAATAAAAAGAGCTAATAATTCACGCTATTGTTTTCAATCAGCTGTATTTACCGAAAGTTTAAATAAAGCATTAAAATATACTCAGGATTTAAACGGCTCTACAGTTTTAATTAATTCTCACCCTGCGTTCAGAGTAGATTGGATGCCTTTTGGCGGACAGGGATTAAGCGGTGATGGACTTGGTGGTATTTCGTACTCTACAGAGGAAATGCTTAAACAAAAACTTATAATTATCGCTGAAAACTAATATATGATAAGAGCTTCAGTGTCATCATAACTAAATTTCAAACCTTTATGATGACCGAACATTTTTCCGTTCATTTTCAACCTTTCAACCGGTAATTTAGACTTTATCGTAAAAACCATATTGTATGTTCTGTTTTTTTGAATATGCATCCAAATTAACTTAATTTTTCTGCCATCAAGTTTAAAATTAATTGCATCATCTTTCTTGATTTCTTCAACAAAGTCAGCCGACAATGGTAATTTAGCTTCGTATTTTGCTAAACCATTTATCATATTTCCATTTGTAATCTGAATCGAAACCTTATACAAATGCTCACTTATTTCAGTAATTGATTTCTTAACTTTTAAGTTGTTTGTATCGGAACTAGATATAAATGAAAACCCTCCGATTAACAATAACAAAAACATTCCTTTTTTTAACACCTTATCCATCTTTCAATAAATTTGAATTGCTAAGATAAAAACAATTAGTATTCCAAAATGGCAATTTTCAAGGATTTAAAGTTGTTCTTTCTTTTTTTTTGAGGTTTAAATGATATTCATCACAATAATTTAATCTGTTTAAATTATTTTAGCACTATGACTTTAATTAAGATTGGAACCAGAGGGAGTGATTTGGCTTTATGGCAAGCTAATTTTGTAAAAAGTGAACTACAAAAATTGGGCTGTAATGTTGAAATTAACATCATAAAAACTCAAGGAGATAAAATCCAACACTTAAGTTTCGATAAATTAGAAGGTAAAGGATTTTTCACTAAAGAAATAGAAGATGCTTTATTAAGTGAGGCTGTAGACTTAGCTGTTCATTCACACAAAGACTTAGAAACAAATCAGCCTGAGGGTCTTGAAGTAGTTGCGGTTTCTGATAGAGCAAACCCTGCAGATATTCTTTTAATTCAAAAAGATGCATATGATGCCTCTAAAAATCTAGGACTAAAAGAAGGTGCTATAGTTGGTACATCATCGGCAAGACGAAAAGCTCTTTTAACCGCTTTCCGCCCAGACGCAAAAATTAAGGATTTAAGAGGGAATGTTCCGACACGAATTGATAAATTACGCCAAAGAAACTATGACGCAATCATTTTAGCTAAAGCTGGGGTTTCGAGATTAGAAATTGACTTATCTGATTTTCATGTTGAAGTATTAAAACCGCAAGAATTTATTCCTGCTCCTGCTCAAGGTGTACTCGGATTGCAAATCAGATTAAATGATGAAAAAACAAGAGCTGTTGTTTCAAAAATGAACAATCCTGATGTCAAATCATTAATAAATATCGAAAGAGGAGTTTTAAATAAACTAAATGGTGGCTGCCAATTACCTTTGGGAGTTTATGCCGAAAAAATCGATGGTAAATTTGAAGTGTGGACTGCTTTAGGACAGGAAGATGGTTCGCTAAGGCGCCTTCAATCAACGTTTGAAAAAGAAGAAGGTGCAGCTGATTCTATTATTACAGAGTTAAAAAAAAAGTAGAACCTAAAAGAGTTTTCATTTCAAAGAATTTAGATAAAAACAGTTTATTTAAGTCTGCATTTATCCCTCCTGCATTGACGTTAATCACAAACTCACTAATTTCATTCAAATCTATAAATGTAAGTAATGTTCCCCAAGCTGATTGGATCTTTTTCACGAGTAAAAACTCTGTTAAATTCTTTTTTAAACAAGGATTAAAGATTGAGAATTGCAAGGTTGCTTGTGTTGGGCGTGGCACACACAGAGAACTTGCTACACATACCAATAAAATTAATTTCATTGGAGATTCCGTTAATATTTTAGATGTTGGATTAAAGTTTGTAAAAAAAGTAAATGAAGGAACTTGTGTTTTTCCTATTTCAAATATATCCAAAAGAACTATCCAACAGTTTTTCATAGACCAATCAAAAGTAAAGGATTTAATTGTTTACGAAACAAAAGAGAAAAGCGAGTTCTCTAATCCAAAAGCCGATATTTTAATATTTACGAGCCCATCAAATGCTAGAGCATATTTTAAAAAGTATCAGCTAGAAAAACATCAAAATGTTATTTCTATGGGCCCCTCTACAGGTAAACAACTTGAATCGATAGGAATAAAAAATTATAAAACACCAAAATCTACCGGTGAATTAGGTCTGATCGACTTGATTTAAAATGAAAGCATAAATTTAATCTGGGTTCTTTTTAAATCAGAAATTCTGACTCTTCCTCGCCACCAACCAATCCATAATTTATAAATAAAAGTCACGTTATATTCTTTTCAAAAATTTAGTACGAAAACTCATTCTGTACCTAACTAAATAAGCTAAATAATCGTTAAACGAAGTATTGGCTCAACTAGGTAGAACTCTTCTCACCCCAAACTTTAGTTCCCTCTGTGCAATTTTTACAAATTTCAATTTCAGATCTCGATTTTAAAATCGATTGCCTGAAACCTTGATATTTTTGACCTTGCCAAATAGATTTAAAATCAGATTCAGCTAATTGTCCTAGTTGATGAGTAGCGTCTTTATCGAAACAACAAGGTACAATTCCACCATCCCAAGTAATAACACAACCTTGCCACATTCTCCAGCAAGAATTAATCATCTTATTTTTCACGCCCCACGTTCCATCCTTCTTTTGATAATATCGTGAATATTTATCAATAGATGGAATTAGTTCATTGCCGTTTTCGTAATCATAAACCTGAGCTGTTTTTAAACGAACCTCATCTACTCCTATTTCTTTACCTAACCTTAAAACATCATCTATTTGATGTTCGTTGTGACTAACTACTAAAAATTGGAAAATAACAAAGGGCTTAGATGTATTATTTTCTTTCTTTGCTTTAATCACGTTTCTGGCTCCTTCCAAAGCCTTCTCTAATTTACCTCCTACTCGGTAAGACTCGTATGTCTCTTGTGTGGTTCCATCAATAGAAATGATTAATCGATCTAATCCTGAATCAATGGTTTTTTGTGCGATCTCTTCATTTAAATAATGTCCATTTGTTGAAGTTGCTGAATAAATTTTATTTTTATGAGCAAACTTAACCATATCCAAAAAAGCAGGATTTAAATAAGGCTCACCTTGAAAATAAAAAGTCAGGTAATGTAATTCATTTTTTAACTGTACAATCGTCTTTTCAAAAAATTTATTTTCCAACATACCTCTTGGCCTAGTAAAAGCACGTAATCCACTTGGGCACTCAGGACACCTCAAATTGCATGAAGTTGTTGGTTCAAATGAAATACTCGCAGGAAAACCCCATTGAACGGGCTTTTTTAAAAGCTTAGAAAAATAATAACTAGCCAGTAACTTCCAAGAGTTTATCACCTTAGAAAATGTAAGCTTTGATGCTAAATTTATTTGGTCTTTAAATCTTGCTTTCAATGGATTAATTTTGTTCAAATCTACATTAAACTGAGGAGAATTAAACAATAACGTTAGTAATAAAAGCTATTCAGTTAAACCTTCGTACAATCAAGTGCGTACAATAAATTGGAATAGTCTTTGGTAACCTTAGATTAAATTAAGTAATATGAGAATAGGATTTATATTAACATTTGGAATAATAATTACAGGTTTATATGCTTTCACACCTTATAACGATAGCAGTCAAAAGGAACAAGATATACTTAGAATAGTTAAGCAAAATTCATTTAAAAAAGGTGAATTACTAGAATACGATGCCTCTTATGGTTTTTTTGATGCTGCAAAAGTAACGTTAGAAGTTGCTAATAAATCAGAAATAGTAAATGGTAGAAAAACCATGCATGTAATTGGTAAAGGTAAATCGTTAGGTACATTCAGATGGTTCTTTAAGGTAGAGGATCGATATGAGACGTTTATAGATGAAAAAGCTATACTTCCTTGGAAATTCATCAGACATGTCCGCGAAGGTGGCTATAAACTAGATAGAGGGATTGAATTCGACCACTACAATAACAAAGCTACAGTTGCTCAAAAAGATACAAGTTCTTACAATGTTAAACCCAATACTCAAGATTTACTTTCTGCTTTTTATTACAGTAGAACTTTAGATTTACAAAATGCAACTCTTGGGCAAGAATTCATCATTAATACTTTTTTCGACCGTGAAATGTATCCCTTAAAAATCAAATTTCTTGGAAGAGAAAAGATTAAGGTAAAATTAGGAGAGTTTAACTGTTTAAAATTCCGACCTATGTTAGAGAAAGGAAGAGTTTTCAAAGATGAAGAAGATATGACTTTGTGGATTAGTGATGACGCAAGCAAGGTTCCCGTTCGATTAAAAACTGATTTAATGATTGGCTCAATTAAACTTGATTTAACAGGATACAAAAACCTATCAGCTCCTTTAAACAAAATAAAAGACTAGACATTTGTTAACTAAGTTAATTGGTATAATTTCTTTTAAAGAAGTCAACATAACCAACAACATCCTTATACTTAAAAAGTTTAGTGTAATTGGTTTTAGATATTGTAAAAAACAAATCTCCGGTTTCTTTCTTCCCTTTTAAGAACTCATCTTTTACAGTAAGGTAATACTTCGAAAATTCTTTTTCAGTTTTAAATGGCTTTACGACCAAAACACTCTCGTCTTCGTCCCATGCTAAGACCTTTACCTTTAAAGCCTTGTTTTTAAAGAAGTTAGTGTTGAAATCAGACAGTCCATTTAACAAATCTGACTCCTTATTTATTTTATTATTAAATATTAAAACAAAATAATGAGGTTCTGATTTTGAAGACTTGAATTGCTTTTCTTTCGATAAGGAATCCATCTTAGATTTAACTTTCTTTTGATGCTCTCTTCGTAATCCAACCAAAATTAAATCTATTTCTGCAGCAACTTCAGTTCCGTTATTTTTTTGGTAAGCCTTTTTTAAGTTCGACTCTAAACTGTCTTTTCCAAAAACATTACCTAGAGCAAACGCTTCCAACAAATCAAAGCGCCCAGCTAGCTCTCCACCAGTTAAATTTGGTTTATACAATCTAACCTCATTAATGACCATTTCATATTTTTCGGATTTATACAGCGCAAATAATTGCCCATATTTCAATTCATTAGCTTGGTCGTTTTTTTCTTGCTCAGCTAACATTCCTGGGTTTAACAAAAGCTTTGCATATTCAGATCCAGCATGATCTGAGAGAATTTTATTCTTAACTATTTCCCGCCTATCATAAAGTTTTAATTTATCGTAATTACGATATAATTGGTACAAAGAAATTGCCTCTTTTAAATTTTTAGGATAGCGGTTTACAAGCTTATTGAAATAAAAATTTGACTGCTCTAAATCGGAGAAATTATCACGATACAAGATTCCCAATTGATAATAAGATCTTTGAATTTTATCATTTGCTATTGCTTTCTGATCAACGTCTAAAGGAAGGTCTTTTAAATAAAAATCAACTGTTTGGTTTTCTGGTATATTCTCGTATGTTGTGATTTCCTCCTCCAAAGCCTCGAAAGTTAATGATGTTTTATCACTTCTTCTCCAGTTGTCTTCTAACTTACGGTCACCCCATAAACCTTTAAAATCAGCTAAACCAGCAATTAATAATGATGGGTTATCAAAAATCCAATTCGGTCCATTACTTCCTTGAATTGCAATATTGGCAAGAGCTTCTTCTTTTTGAGTTTCAAGCAGACCTGCTTTTTCATCAGCATCAACTTTTGCCGATTCTATTTTGGCGTTAACAAAGTCAACTCTTTCCTCGTTACTCATATTAGCAATCTTCAATAAACTATCTTGATTTTTAACCACCTTAATATGTTTAACAAGTTCTTCTAAACTTAAGTTCTTCTCATATATTTCGGTATAACTAGAATGTGTTTTGGGCAAAGCTATTAAGCAAGAATCATAATAATTAGAAGCCGATAAATAATCTGGTTGTTCAAAATAGTAATCACCCAAAGCTAAATAAGCTTTTCCTTTTTGTTTCTGATTCTTCAAGCTAGATGCAGCTGACTTTTTATAGTTAGATATCGTATTAACTTCGTCCCCTTTTCTCTCATATACTTTTGCCAAGGCGTAATAAATTTGGTCTTTGTACTCTTTATTCTTTTCGTCCTTTAGCATTTTTCTTAAAAGAGAAATCACCTCATTCCCATTTCCATCATGAGTTACTGCAAGATTAATTTTTGCATTAAACTGGAGGTCATAATTTGTTGCTTTCTTACCAATCAACTCGTATAAATCAGATGCTTTTTTAAGATCTCCTTTCCTCTGGTACATCTGAGCCAAAATAAATTGAATTCTTCTCTTCAATTTTCTTTTCTTGATTAAGTAAGTCGCTTGCTCCAAAGCTGTAATCGCTTTTTCAGGTTGACCACTTCTTTTAAAAGCTATTGCTTCATATAAAACTAACTCATCTACAAACTTTTCAGGAAACTCTTTATCTTCCTTAATCGCTTTTATTAAAGTTTCAGCATCAACATAATTCTCCTGATAGATATATGTTAAAGCTAACCATAAAGAGGCTCTATGTCTTTCAATACCTTCTTTAAACGTTTTTTTGATATACAGAAAGGTTTCTGAAGCAGAAATTAAATCAAATTTTAAAAAACGTGCTTTACCAACTAATAAATAAGAATCGTCGATCATTGAATTCACTTCAACCTCTTCACCTTTAATCTTAAACTTCATAGAATGGTTGTCAACCATTTTAGCGGCTTTTATAATAGCTCTGTTAAGATTTGGATATTCGGATTTATTAGCGATTTCATCTCCAAATTGGAATACATCCAAAATTTCATCAAAGTCATCCTCATGATTATCAGCAATATTATTCTTAGCCAATTTATAGGCTTCATTACCATTAAAAAACCCGTTATACTTAACAGTTAAAGAATGATAATTCCTGTTTAAAAAAGCATTCTTCTCTGTGGTGCAACCCCAAACAATGAATCCTATTATTATAAGGTATGTGAGTTTTTTAGTCAAAATGTCTACTAAGATAATCAACCCCCTATTAAAAGGAGAAATTAAAGATGTAAAGTTAAACGCATAAATTATATAAATAGTGTTCAGCTTCTATTTATTACAACAAGCTACACTTCTTCAATAATCTATTGTAATACACTAAAATTGAGTCTTATATTATAGAACGAAACTGGACAAAACTTATAATTTTATGCAAAGCCCTAAATTAATTTTCAACTTAAAGTCTTTTTTGCCGCTCGATAAGACATTTTCTTGTCGCAAAGTAAATCATCTCTAATCTCTACAATTTTTTCAAAAGATGAGTAAACAATTACGTTGTGTAACTAGTCCGTATTATCTGCTTGTTGTAGCAAGTAAAATAATTAAGCAATAAAGGTGGTTACCCTTTTTAAATAGAAAAATCGGACAAAAAAAGGGAAGCCTAAAAGCTTCCCTAATGTTATTTGAAATAAAAAATATTACTTATTTCTTTTTCTTTCACCTTCGTTCAAGAATATTTTTCTTATTCGAATTTGAACTGGAGTTACTTCAACATATTCATCGCTTTGAATATATTCTAGGTACTCTTCAAGAGTTCTTTTAATTGCTGGTACAATTTTAACAGCATCATCAGTACCTGACGAACGAACGTTAGATTGCTTCTTAGCTTTAGTAACATTAACTGTTAAATCACCCTCACGGCTATTTTCCCCAATTACTTGACCTTCATAAATTGCTTCATTTGGATCGATAAAAAACTTACCTCTTTCTTGCAGTTTATTAATAGAGAAAGGAACTGAAGCACCAAGTTCCATACTTATTAACGAACCATTTTGACGTTGAGGAATATCTCCTTTCCATGGTTCGTATCTTACAAAACGGTGCGCCATAATAGCTTCTCCAGATGTAGCAGTAAGCATAGAACCTCTCATTCCGATTAACCCTCTTGAAGGAACATCAAATTCAATTTTAACTCTAGTACCTATTGGAGTCATTGATTTTAATTCTCCTTTGTTCTTAGTAATCATTTCGATAACCTTACCTGAAGTTTCGTCTGGAACATCAACAGTTAATTCTTCGATTGGCTCACATTTTTTACCATCAATAGTTTTAACTAAAACTTGTGGCTGACCAACTTGAAGCTCGAAACCTTCACGTCTCATTTCTTCAATTAACACAGCTAAATGCATAATCCCTCTACCAGAAACCATCCACTTATCTCCAGAATCAGTATCGGCAACTTTCATCGCTAAGTTTTTCTCTAATTCTTTCGCTAAACGATCCTTAATATGGCGAGAAGTAACAAACTTACCTTCTTTACCAAAAAATGGAGAGTTGTTAATTGTAAACAACATACTCATTGTTGGCTCATCAATTGTGATTGCAGGTAATGCTTCTGGCTCTTCACTATCGGCGATTGTATCTCCAATTTCAAACCCTTCAATTCCTGTAATTGCACAAATATCTCCAGCCTCAACTTCTTGAACAGGTCTTTTCCCTAGTCCTTCAAAAACCATTAGTTCTTTTATTTTCGCCTTAGCGATTGAACCATCTCTTTTTACCAAAGAAATATTTTGATTAACTTTTAAAGTTCCTCTAACTAGTCTTCCAATTGCAATTCTACCTACGAAAGCAGAATAATCTAAAGATGTAATTTGAAGTTGAGTATTTCCTTCTGGAATTTCTATAGTAGGAATATGCTTAATTATCTCATCAAAGATAATGTTAACATTATCAGTTGGTTTTTTCCAATCATCACTAAGCCATCCATTCTTTGCAGAACCGTATACAACTGGGAAATCTAATTGATCTTCAGTTCCACCAAGATCGAACATTAAATCAAATACCTTTTCATAAACGAATTCAGGATCACAGTTTTCTTTATCTACTTTATTTACACAAACCATTGGCTTTAAACCCAATTCAATTGCTTTTTGTAGCACAAAACGCGTTTGAGGCATAGGTCCTTCAATAGCATCTACTAACAAGCAAACACCATCACACATCTTTAATACACGCTCAACTTCTCCACCAAAATCACTGTGACCTGGTGTATCAATGATGTTGATTTTATAGTCTTTATATTGCACGGATGCATTTTTTGAACGAATAGTTATTCCACGTTCTTTTTCAAGATCATTACTATCCATTATCAATTCTCCAACTTCTTGGTGTTCTGCAAACACTGCACAAGCGTGAAGCATTTTATCTACTAATGTAGTCTTACCGTGGTCAACGTGCGCAATAATCGCGATGTTTTTAACCTTCATAAAAAACAATTTTTTAAATCAAGGTGCAAAGATAAGATTTAAAACTAAGTGATGCGTGAAATTATTTCGGTCTTGCAAATTAATTAGAATTATTATTAATTACTTCTCAATTATATGCCGATTTCTATTGAAGTTCATATAAAATATACCCAGTGATAGTGCAATTATTAAATAACTCATCCAACCGTAAACTCCTGCATCATTAAAAACACCTTCTTCAGTTATGTTATTCAATGACGCTTTAGAAGCTGTTGTGATAACAAAATAGTTAAACAATACTAAAAAGTTATTTATCAAATGAACAACCATTGGAAAAGCTATATTCCTTCCCCAATAATATAGATAACCTAAAACAACTCCAAGTACAAAATAGTAGAGAAAGTTTGTTAAATTAAAATGAACTCCTGCAAATAACAAGGCTTGAATCGCAATTGCATTATGAATATTAGTGCGTTCGCTAAACAAACGCATCAATAACCCTCTGAAAAGTAATTCCTCTCCTATTGCAGGAATTAAACATATTCCTATGAACGTAATTAAATATCCTCTCTCATCATTAGGCATGATGTAAATCATTTCTCCTATTGACTTAATTGTATCGGATAGTAAATCGGAATTAAACAACCAATTTTGAAAAAGGTCTAATTTTAAATATTCATTTAACCGAAGAGCATCCGAACCTAATTTTGGAATATGATAGGCTAATAAAACTGATGCAATAAATAGAACAGGAGTTTTGTTGTTCACTAAAACCTCTTTAAAACCTTCTTTAAAAAAGATATAAATTAAAACGAGACCTAGCCCTAAGTAAGAGAATAAGTTAACGGTTATAAATAAATAGAACGCCTTATTTAATTCACTTGGAGGGGTTTCTTTTATTATTGACTGAATCCCTTTTAACTCAGAAATAACATCAACCTCATCATTAATTATGACTTTTTCTGCCAATGCAATAGTTTTTATTTTAACTTCAGGATTCGTTAATTCATCCAAGTTCATTCCCGTTATAAGCATCAATAATAACGAAACAATTACATTTAAAAGTAACATACTTATAACAGTAGAAATAATCTTTTTTGGTGTCCCCCAATTTCTGAATGTATCTAAAGACATATAGATTTATCTTTCTGTTTATCTTTGTGAAATAATTATGAGTGTAAAGATAGGAAATATAGATCTTGGAGAGTTCCCTCTTTTACTTGCTCCGATGGAAGATGTTAGTGATCCTCCGTTTAGAGCTTTATGTAAAAAGCATGGTGCCGACATGATGTACTCGGAATTTATTTCGAGTGAAGGATTAATAAGAGACGCTAAAAAAAGTCTGCAAAAATTAGATATTTACGATTATGAACGTCCGATTGGAATCCAAATTTTTGGAGGAAATATGGAAAGTATGATCGAAGCGACTAAGATTGTTGAAGCAGCTAATCCTGATGTTATAGACATAAATTATGGCTGTCCGGTAAAAAAAGTTGTTTGTAAAGGTGCTGGCTCAGGAATTCTACAAGATATCCCAAAAATGGTTGCACTTACAAAAGCTGTGGTTGACGCTACTAACAAACCAGTTACTGTGAAAACTAGATTAGGCTGGGATGACGACACACAGTTTGTAGTTGACGTTGCCGAACAACTACAAGACGTAGGTATTCAGGGCATATCTATTCATGGGCGTACCCGAAAACAAATGTACAAAGGTGAGGCCAACTGGGATTTAATTAGAGAAACTAAACAAAATCCAAGATTGACTATTCCTGTTTTTGGAAATGGTGATATTGATTGCGGAGCGAAAGCTAAGAAATACCGTGACGAATATGGAGTTGATGGAATTATGATTGGTAGAGCTGCAATTGGATACCCTTGGGTTTTTAATGAAATAAAACACTATTTCAAAACTGGCGAAGTACTCGCTGAACCAACAATTAGTGAGCGAGTTGAAGCTGCAAAATTTCACTTATTCGAATCGGTAAGGTGGAAAGGTGACATTTTAGGAATAATAGAAATGCGCCGTCACTATACAAATTACTTTAGAGGTTTGCCAGATATTAAAAGCTACAGAATGCAACTTGTAACTTGTACTAAAGAAACTGAAGTCATTCAAATATTAAATGAAATATTAAAAGCGTATACATAAAAAAGTCCTGATTAAATCGGGACTTTTTTTATGTGTATTTGTTTAAAGTTTAATAGTCCTTAATATAAAGAAGGAAATTTCTCTGGGTCAACTTCATGCATAATCTCATAAGCAACATCAAAAATAGTTTCTGGATTAGGCTTAGTAAAGTAGTTTCCATCCGAACCATAAGCCGATCGATGATCTTGTGCTGACAATGTTCTTGGCTCTGAATCTAAGTGGAAATAACCACCTTGTCCCTCTAACACCTGCTGAAGCATAAAACCAGTAGCTCCGCCAGTAACATCTTCATCCAATACAATTAATCGATTTGTTTTTTTCAAACTCTTCAAAATTTTACTTGTTGTATCAAATGGCAATAAAGTTTGAACATCAATTAACTCAGCTGATATCCCTACCTCTCTTAAAGACCTTAACGATTCTTGTGCAATTCCAACACATGATCCGTAAGTAATAATCGTTAAATCTGTTCCTTCCTCAATAACATCTGGTATTCCTAATGGAACTCTAAACTCAGCAAGGTTAGTTGGCAATTCTTCTTTTTTGCGATACATTAACAACGGCTCAATCACCAGGCCTGGATCATGAGCTTGTAATAATGTATTATACATTCCTGCTGCTTGCGTCATGTTTCTCGGGACACATACTACAAATCCTCTTAACGAATTAATAATCATTCCAAGTGGAGAACCGGAGTGCCATATACCCTCAAACCGGTGACCACGTGTACGAATAATCATTGGGGCTTTTTGTCCTCCTTTAGTTCTCCAATGCAATGATGCTACATCATCCGTAAGCGTCATTAAACCGTAAACCAAATAATCTAAATATTGAATCTCCGCTATTGGTCTTAATCCTCGGATTGCCATCCCAGAACCTTTTCCCATAATTACAGCTTCTCTAATTCCTGTATCAAAAACTCTTAACTCGCCATACTTCTCTTGTAACCCTTCACAACCTTGGTTTACTCCACCAATTTTACCTGTATCTTCTCCAAAAATCGCAACTTTAGGATTCCTGGATAAAATTGCATCAAAATTTTCACGCAAAACAATTCTCCCATCAACTGGATTTGGTTCATCCGCGTAAGTAGGTTTTACTTCTTTAACGCTTAGAGATGCAAAATCCCCATGCGCATAAAGTAAAGAGTTATACCGATCGTGATTGGATATTTTTTGTTCATTTAACCAATCTGCCAACCGTTGTTTTTCTTCCGGAATGTCTTCAAACCGAACTAACCTTAATACCTTCTTAGCGGCGCTAACCATATAGTTACGGTAAATATCCATTTGTCCCGTTAGCTCATCACGATGCTTTTTAATAAATGTTCTGCTACGACTTTTCGAAGCAATAGCATCAATCATACTTAAAACCTCAGCTAACTCCAATTTTAAAGGCGCAATGTAGTTTTTCCAAGCTGCATTTCTACCTTCCTTAACGGACTTTTTGCAATTTTTATAAACTTCATCAAGCTCTTCTTCCGTTGCCCAATTGTTCTCTAAAATCCATTTTTTAAATTGACGCGTACAATCGTATTCTTTCTCCCAAGTTAATCTATCTTTCGATTTATATCGTTCGTGAGAACCTGAAGTTGAGTGACCTTGCGGTTGCGTTAATTCAATTACGTGAACTAAAACAGGTGTATGAGTTTCTCTGGCTAGTTTAGCTGCTTTATCATAAGCGGCACACAATTCAGGATAATTCCATCCTCTTACTTTTATGATTTCAATTCCATTGGAATCTCCTTCTTTTACAAACCCTTTTAATGCCTCTGAAATGCTTCCTTTTGTAGTCTGTTTTTCAACAGGTACTGAAATTGCATGGCCATCATCCCAAACACTCATCACAACGGGGATTTGTAAAACACCCATTGCATTTATTGCTTCTAAAAATATCCCTTCAGAAGTTGATCCGTCTCCAATTGTTCCAAAAACAATCTCGTTTCCTTTGTTGGATAATGTATCGTATTGGTGTAATTCTTTATTTTCTCTAAACAACTTAGACGCCAATCCCAAACCCATTATTCTTGGAATTTGTCCTGCTGTTGGAGATAAATCAGTTGTTGTGATTTTCATCTTAGTCATGTCCTTCCAAGTTCCATCATCATTGATAAATCTTGTTCCGTAGTGACAATTCATTTGACGACCTCCTGAATGAGGTTCGTTCTCGACGTTAGTATCAGAAAATAATTGAGCGTAATATTCTTGCAGTGAAACTTCACCTAAAGCTAACATGATTGTTTGATCTCGGTAATAACCACTTCGGTAATCACCATCCATAAACTGTTTAGCTAAACATAATTGGGCAAGCTCTTTTCCATCTCCAAAAATTCCAAACTTAGCTTTCCCAGTAAGCACTTCTCTACGTCCAAGCACAGAAGCTTCTCGGCTTTCCATCATAATTCTGTAATCGTTCAGAACCATGTCTTTAACCTCAGACTTCCCTACTTTTTCATTTAAAGATGACGCATCAATTTCATTACTCATAATTCACGATTTTGCTTACTCAGTCGAATACTTACTAATTTACGAAAAATTGATGTGCTTTTAAACCTAGGATAAATTAACCCCAATGATTTTTAATCCCTACGTGTTAATGCCTTTCACTTATAAAGATCATAACTAAATAAATATTAGATGATTATGGATTATTTCGCTGAAATAGCGGTAACTAACTGAGTAACTGAATCCACCCATTTTTGGTGCAAATCTTTATTTTCAAACCAAAGGTCTTTTAATTCGCTTTTATTTGATATTGAGAATTTTAAAACATCAATCGCAACGACTTTCAAATCTTCTCCCAACTCGAATCCTTCATTCGCTTTTATCCATTCTTCCAAAATCGGATGCTTTACCTCTATTTTCCCTCTTGAAACAATTGAAGCTACTATAAGTCCAAAAACAATTGCTCCACAAGCATCATCAACCTCAACTTGATCGTATTCTTCTATTCCTTGAGCAATATCAACTAGTAATTGAAATGCATCTTCGCTATGAATAATTTCATCAATCCAATCTAGTGCCGAATCGTTTTCGAAATATCCCACTCCCCAAGCTCCCATAATTTTTATTTTATCTTTTCTAAATCCTCCGGTGTATCAATACCAATACTCTCGTGTTCCGTTTCCGATATGAATACTTGATATCCATTTTCTAACCAACGTAATTGTTCTAAGCTTTCGCTTTTCTCCAAGTCCGATGCGGGTAATTTCACCAACTCTTTTAATACCGATACTTGGTATCCATATAATCCTAAATGCTTGTAAAACTTCTGATTATTTAACCAATCTAATTTTTCAGCATCTCTCACAAATGGAATTGGATTTCGTGAAAAATATAAAGCGCGTTTATCAATTCCGGCAACTACTTTTACAACATTCTTATTGTAAACATCTTCAATATTATTCAACTCCTTTTTTAAAGTTCCTATTTCAGCAGGTGTTGTTTTAAAAAGTTGAACTAAATCTTCTAATTGTGATTTATCAATGAAAGGTTCATCGCCTTGGATATTAATCACAACATCATAAGTATCCAGTAAACTGTTAACAACTTCACCACATCTATCCGTACCACTTTGATGATTAGAACTTGTCATTGAGACTTCTCCTCCGAAAGCTAAAACAGTGTTTTTAATTCGATCATCATCAGTAGCTACAATAACTTTTTCGAACAATCCTGAATGCATAGCTTTCTCAAAAACGTGTTGAATCATTGGTTTCCCTTTAATATCCACTAAAGGTTTTCCTGGAAACCTAGTTGAGGCATATCGAGCTGGTATTATTGCAATTACTTTCATTCCTAAATCTTATTTAACTATAATTTAAACAAACGTTCAGCGCCCCTTTCCAACTCATCATTATCCTTTGCAAAACAAAACCGAAGCAGCTTATCCTGCCTTTTATTTTCATAAAAAACCGATATTGGAATAGAAGCTACTTTGTTTTCAATTGTCAATCTACGGGCAAAATCTACATCATTCTCATCTGTAATCCCAGAATAATTAAGTAGCTGAAAATAAGTACCCGAACATTCTTGTGGTACAAATTTACTACCTTCTAAACACTTTAAAAAAAAGTCTCTTTTTTCTTGAAAAAATCCAGCCAGATCCATATACTTACTTGATTTCATCGTAAACTCTTCAATCGCATATTGAAATGGAGTTGGCACAGCGTAAATTTGATATTGATGCGCATTAACAATCTCTTTCATGATCCATTCAGGCGCACAAACATAACCCATTCGCCAACCTGTTGTATGATAGGTTTTCCCTAAAGAATATACTACAATCGAACGATCAATTAGTTCAGGATATCTACACATACTTTCATGCCGTTTTTCTTCAAAAACCATGTGTTCATATACTTCATCTGAAAGTATAATAATATTTGAATCGATTACTATTTTTTTTAATTCATCAACATCACCAACACTCAATACCTTACCACTAGGATTATGAGGAGTATTTATAATTATCATACGTGTTTTACGCGTCACTTTCGACCTGATATCTTCCCAATCAAAATCAAATGTTATGCGTTTTAATGGACTTCGAACAACTATACCTTTATTAAAAAGAATAACAGGCTCGTAGCAATCAAAAGCTGGGTCAATTATAATTACTTCATCCCCTTCGTTAATAACTGCACTTACAGCTGTGAAAATAGCTTGAGTAGCACCTGATGTGATGCAAATTTCGGTTACTGGATTGTAACGATGCCCATACAACAATGCTATTTTATCTGATAGTTTTTCCCGCAAACCCAGTACACCCATCATTGGAGCATATTGATTTTTCCCCTGATTCATGTATTTTGAAACAAGGTTTATTAACTCTGAATCAGTATCAAATCCAGGGAAACCTTGTGCCAAATTAATAGCATTGTGCTCATTAGCTAGAGCGGTCATTACAGGGAAAATTGATTTTTCCAGCTTTGGTAATTTAACTTGAAGTGAAAAATTCATCCACTAAAGTTAATCTTTAACCCTAAAGTTCCCAATTCATATTAAATTCTCTTTTGACATTGTTATTAGATTTAACAAGTCACCTTATTTTATTTTAAAAAAGATGCTCTAATAACAATTATTAAATAAGAGTCTTTTACTTATGAATTACTACAAAAAATGATTTTCAGAAGTATGGATTACCCTCAAAAAATAGATTTTATTTGAAAAGAAGGTTAACTTTACAGCATGAATAAAAACACATTTTCGTTTTTACAAAAATTAAGTTTCATACTAATCATCATTGTCCTGTTACAAGGTTGTGGCCAAAGAGGGACTCCTACTGGGGGCGATAAAGATCAAACTGCCCCAAAAGTTAAAGTGAGCACGCCTACAAATAACGCAATAAATTTTAAGGGTAAAGAAATCGTTTTTAAATTTGACGAGTATGTAAAGGCTTCTGGCTTTTACAATGAGCTTTTAATTTCACCTCCGTTAAACTTTAAGCCTACGTATAAATTAGTAGGAAAAAAGCTTATTTTAAAACTAGATTCTACCCTTGATCCAAATACAACTTACTCTGTTTTTTTAGGGAAAGGAATTAAGGATCTTAATGAAGGAAATACGTTAGAAGATAATTTATTGGTTTTTAGTACTGGTGATGTTATTGATAGCTTAAGTTTAAGCGGAGAGATTTATAATTCTGAATCAATGGAAACTTTGAACGAAGGAATGGTTCATTTATATAAATCAAACGACGACTCTGTTCAGTCTAAAAAAATCCCGGCTTATTTCGCAAAAGTGGAAAACGGTCATTTTCATTTTCAAAATTTAGCCGAAGGTACTTATAAAATATTTGCATTGGTAGACAACAACGCTAACTATTTATATGATTTACCAGCTGAAAAAATTGCTTTTAGAGAAAATTTAGTCTCGGTATCCAATAAAATGGATTCTTCGGAAATCATACTAAAAGCGTTTGAGCAAGCTGAAAAAAAGAACTTCATCAATAGTTCTAAATGTGATTTCATTGGGAAAATTGATTTAGTGTTCAACCTTCCAGTTGAAAAATTTAATATGAAAGTAATTAATGTTGGTAATACAACAATTAGTGCTTCTTCACAATTCAAAGCAAATAGAGATTCGCTTACCATTTGGTTTGAAAACAAACCTGAGAGAGATTCTATGTTAATAGCAGTGAAATATGACAGTAAAACGGACACTTTAAAATTCAATTTAAAAAACAGAAAAAGTATCGCTACTCAAAAAATATACCCTCAACATAACTTTTCGGGAATGGGAAACTATCATAAAAAACCATTCTTTATCCGTTTCACGCAACCAATTCAATCAATCGATCCGTATAAACTTGTTTTAATCTCAGATGTCGACACAATTGCTGCTAAATTAAAATCTATAGGAAAATTAGGTAGTTACCAATTATTAAATACCTTAAAAGAAAGTAACAACTATACTTTAACGTTTTTACCCAATGCAATTACATCAATTTTCGAAGCTCAAAATAAGGATACCTTAAAAGTGAAATTCTCAACTACAGCTCTTGCGTCTTTAAGTAATATGAACTTAAAATATGATTTTTCTGGTGTTACCGGGAAGGGGCTTTTAGAGATTTGGAATAGTGGAGATTTAGTTAAAAAAACAATCCTATCAACAAAAAAAGGTTTAATACAACTTCAAGGAATTAAACCAGGTGAGTACAAGCTTAAATACATTGATGATAAAGATGGTAACCAAGAATGGACTTCAGGTAGTTATTGGACAAAGCAACAACCTGAATCCATTTACTGGTATGCAGAATCGATTAACTTGAGAGCAAATTGGGATCTTAATGTACAATGGACTTTAACACCTTAAGTGAAAAAAATAGTATTTTCTATACTACTCGTTATCCTTGGTCTTTTTGGACTCGATGCTTCTTTTTCTTTCTTAATTAAAGAAAATCGTAACATTAAAGTATCCAATGCAATGAGAGGTGAAATGGATTATGATATTTTATTTCATGGTCCTTGTGAACCTCTTTTTACAATTGACGCCTCTGCAATAGATTCAATGATTGGCACCAAGTCCTATAACTATGCTTTAAGGCATACTGATTTTGCAGACAATTTACTCCATCTTCATCTTTATTTAAAAGCTAATAAAAAGCCGAAACAAGTTTATTTGTACGTAACACCTGAGAGTTTTGATTTACGGTTTAATACTTTTCACACGTATAGATTCGCTCCTTATTTAAAGGATAGTCTCGTATCTAAAGTGGTTAAAGATATGGACCCTGATTACTACGCACAAACAAACATTCCCTTTATGCGGTTTGCTTTTTACAACAGTTATAAAATATTCGATGCCATACAAGGTTTGAAGCATTATATTAAAAAAAAGGATAATCCATATTTTAAAGATGGTCACATCAGCCATCCAGACAATAAATTTCACACAAAACCTGATGGTTATATTGCACCAGAACATTTAGTTTACGCCGCTAATTTGAATGTTGAAGAATTAACAGACTCGTCTTTATATTATGAATTATATGATGAGCGGCAATCTTTTAATTGGGATGCTAACCGCGCCGAATATTTAACGCAAATATTTGAATTGTGTAATCAACATAAAATTCAATTAATTTTGTATGAAAGCCCTGCTTACGCTGGCGCTATAAAAGATCAGCCAAATCGCCAATTATTTTTAATGCGCACAGACTCAATTGCAAAACATCATAATTCAGAATATCTTATTTTTAATGATGAAAAGATTACGATCGAAAAATCAAATTTTGTTTGTCCTTTAATCTTATCGGTAAAAGGAACTGCACCATTTCTAAAAATATTTTCGGACTCAATTCGTAAACGATTGCATTGATATTTGACGAAAAGTAATATCTCGTCTATTTATTAATCGTTAGAATCGTATTCATTTATTGTATTTCCCCGCCTACCTACAGAAAATTAATGGTCATCCTTTTGGTTATATGGTTATATCTTACGTGTAGATTTTTATTTTGAAAAATAATTGATTTTAATAAATTAACGATGGATAATATTTTACAAGCTTATAAATGCACTCATAGAAGTAAAGCATTAAACAAGACGAAACCTTAATGATTTAACAATTTTTTAACTAAAAGACTTACTAACCTAATTGCCCTGCTATAAAACCTGTTGTCCAAGCGGCCTGAAAATTAAAACCTCCAGTAACCCCGTCAATATCCAACACTTCTCCTGCAAAATATAAATTAGGGACGATTTTACTTTGCATTGTTTTCATGTCAACATCTTTCAAAGAAACTCCTCCACAAGTAACAAATTCTTCTTTAAAAGTCGTTTTACCTTTCACTTTATAATCGTCATTTAAAAGGGTATTTAAAATTTTATTTTTATCCTTCTTCCCTAAATCACCTGCGATTTTTTGATGTTCAATTTCAGACTTATCTAATATGTATTTCCAAAGACGCGCGGGAATTTCAAACGGAGTTAAATTACCAACCTTCTTTTTTCCGTAATTATATAAATGACGACTCAACAAAACGCGTGTTTCATCTTCGTTGGAATTTCCAATCCAATTCACAAGGATTTCAAATTCGTAATTTTTTTCAGCTAATATTCTCGCACCCCAAGCAGACGTTTTTAAAATAGCAGGACCACTCATACCCCAATGCGTCACCAGTAAAGGGCCATCATAAACTAACTTTGTACCAGTTACACGTATTGTTGCATTCTTCACAGAAAGACCCTGATAAGCTCTTATTTCTTCATCGGGAATATTAAATGTAAATAAGGAAGGTAATGGTAATTCTATATCATGTCCTAATTTCTTTAACCATTCTAATCCTGTTAATTTGGGACTACCTCCAGATGCTACTATGACTTTATCAAATGGATAATTAAACCCATCTATTTTTAAGTGTATCTGATTATGAAAAGGTTCTATACTTTCAATTTTAGTTTCTCTTTTAATAATAACACCTAATTTATGCGCTTCATCTAGAAAACAATTAATAATTGTAATCGATTTATCTGTAATTGGAAACATTCTGTTATCTGCTTCTTTTTTAAGCTCTATTCCTCTTTCTTTAAACCAAGCAACAGTATGGTTTGAATTAAAAATTCCAAACGCTTTTTTTATTTTTTTTGATCCTCGAGGATAAAACCGAGCGAGTTCACTTGCTTTAAAACAAGCATGTGTTACATTACATCTTCCTCCTCCTGAAATTCTTACTTTACTTAATAATTTATCTGATTTCTCAAATACAATCACTTCAGCCTTTGGATGATTTTTCTTAGCCGATAATGCTGCAAAAAAACCTGCAGCTCCTCCTCCAATAATTGCAACCTTCATGTTACAAAGATACTATTTTGAACAAGTTGTTTTATCGATAATCAAAAGTTGTTTTCTTGTCATATTTGAACGTGTAAGTAGGTTTAATTTAAAATAAAGAAGCCAATCCTAATTGGATTGGCTTCTTTATTTATGATAAATTATTTTTTAATCTCTAGTTTGTATTGCCTGAGTAAAGCCATTAAAAGTGTATTCTTTTAATGAAGAATCTTTGTACCTATAAACCCAATAATATACACCTGAAGCTACAGGCCTGTTTTCATAAAACCCATCCCAATTAGGAAGAACATCACTACTTTGGAAAACTTTTAAGCCCCATCTATTAAACACTTCAAAATCACTCCAAACAATGTTATTTACATAATCTTTAAAGTTACCGTCTATAATTCCTATTGGTCTGAATGTCTCATTACCATCATCGGAACCAGGTACAAAAACATTCGGAAATTGAATTAATGTAGGCTCACAAAATTCAGTTAATTCAACAGAATCAACGTGAATACAACCTGTAGCGGTATCTACAAATGTTCCAATAACAGTTGTAGGAGTATACCTTGCGGTAAATAAAGAATCATTTGAATTGTTATTATTGTCATTCCAAGAAATGGTACCCAATACATTTTCAAAAAACTCCATCCTAATGGTATAAGTATCGCTACCCAATGAACAAAATGACGTATCTGGACCTAAATCTATGTTTGGTGTCGGAATCACAACATTAAATACAGAGTCGTAGCCCTTACAGTTGTACTGATCAGTCACATTTATAGTATACCAACCATTTAATAATGGTACAATTTCTTGCGTTGTTTCAGTTGTTCCATCAGGTAACAACCATGTATAAGATGCTCCATCAAATGAACCTGCATCTAAAGGGCTTTCGGATTCTGATCCTTGACAAACTTGATTATCCCCATCCTCAAATGACATTTCTAAAGAATCCAATGCTGCAATTCCAATGGTGTCATAGGCCATACAATTATTACTGTCTGTAACAATTACTGATAACGTATCAGGACCAACTAAGTTATAAATAGGGTCCGTTTGTCCATCACTCCAAACGTATGTATAAGGAGCAAATCCAACTAAAGGCTCGGCATCTAAGTTTATCTCCAAACCAACACAAGCGGAATCATCACCACCTAAATCTAACGCTGGAAGAGCATTCTCAATTAACGTAGTGCTTACTGAAACAACACATGAGTTTGAGTCGGTTACATCAACAGAAATAACTCCTTCTGAATATACCCAAATAGAAGAAGTAGTATCACCTGTAGTCCATAAATAAGATTCGGCAATAGCTCCCAAATCGACTTCTACACTATCGAACTTACAAAACTCATATTCATTTTCGATTATTACGTTTGGCAACTGATGGTTATCAATATTTATCGTATCACTGCTTTCACATCCGTTTGCCGAAGATACTATTACGATATATTCACCAGAATCTGCTTCTAATGTTTGTGCGGTTACATCCGAAATAATAACTCCATCTAAATACCATGCGTAGGCAACATCCGAACTAGAAATGGCATCTAAAATAGTAGTTACATTATCACATATTATGGTATCAGGTCCTAGAGAAACTGTTGGAAGATTCTCCTCAGAAATTTGGACAGAATCAGTAAATTCACACCCATCATTATCCACTATTGTAACTGTATAAGTGGCATTTTCAGAACCCACTTTAATTGTTGCGTCAGATTCATTACCGGGAAGCCAAGTATACGAAAATGCATCAGAATGCACAGCACCAAGGGTAATAGAATCTTGCTCACAAACTACTACCGAACCTCCAAGATCAACAGATGGTAAACTGTTGGCAGAAACTTGGATGCTACTAGAATCTATGCAACCGTTAGCATCCGTAACCACAACGGATACGGGACCAGGGAAATCAACATAAACAACTTGGTCAGAGTCTCCTGTTGACCATTCATAGTCACTGAAACCAGGACCTGCATTCAGTGATAAAGAATCTCCTGAACAAAAGAATGTACTCGGTCCTAAATCTATCTCTGGTGCTAGATTAATAGTAACACTAACAGAGTCGGAATCGGAACACCCATTTTCATCAGTATAAGAATATTTAATTTCATGATTTGTAGCGGATAAACTTGTTGGATCCAATTGATCATTTGAAGCGATATCATTTACATACCAATTCCCTCCTACAGGTGTTGCGCTCAACGTTTCTATCGCCCCATTGGTACACAAAGAAGTTAGTGGGGTAATAGATATATCTGGATTAGAATTAATTGTTACTGTTGTTTCAGCAGAATCTATACACCCTGTAGATACAGAAGTTACAATAACCTTGTGTGGCCCAGCTGTTGTTACATCCTCTATTTGTTCAGTTCCTCCAAGAACTCCTGCCGTTGACCATTGAAAACTAGATCCTAAATTTCCTGCATCAAGTAATAAAGTTTGACCAGCACATATAACTCCTGGCTCAAGACCTATTGATGGTAACTCATTTACAGTTATATTTCTTTCAGCAGAATCGGCACAAGTTGCAAATGGTGCATTATCTAATGTAAATCTTATTCTATAACCTCCAGCATCTGCTCCAGAAGCATCAAAAACTGAGCCTCCAGTTATCGTTGCTGGACTTGAGCCTCCAGGAGTTGAAACTATGGACCAACTTCCTTCGTCAGAAGTAACTTCCAAAAGTGTTAAATCTGAAGTTTGATCTATACAAACAGACTCAATAATATTACTTAATGTAGTATCCTCACATGGATTATCAGTACACGTTACAGTAATTTCTAACGAATCAATTTGGGAGCAAGTTAATCCTCTTTGATAATATACTTTATGCTTTCCAACTCCAGCCACTGAAGGATCGAAAACACCTCTAGCAGCATCAACAATACATCCTCCACAATCAGAAGACCATCCATTTACGGTAGTATCCTCAGCACTTCCTCCTCTACATACCCATTCTACACCTAAATTAACTGGAGGATCAGTACAATCCATAGTTCCTGGGTTTCCATTTAATTCGGTAAAATCTATTGGAGGAATGAATGTATTAGAAAGCCCATAAGAAACAGGAGCTCCTGTGGCAATACTTGAAGCACTCATTCCAACTCCTGCATTCAAATTAGCTTCTGAAGCAAAAGCATATCTATTTAAAGTACTTCCTGAACCTGGTGCATATAATTGTCCGTCACCTCCTAATTTTATGTCACTAAATTGAGAATGAGCATTATATATTAGTTTTCCCGAAGAATTAATGGCAGTAGAAGAGCCTGCTGATGCATCAAACCATTGTAAATCTCCTCCTCCATTAATTGAAGAAACATATAATCCCTCACTATTAGGAGCCCACTCTATATCATAAGCTGCACCCCAATTTGTGAATGCATTATCCCATCCCCAAACTCCTGCTACTTTTGCAAAGGGAATACAATTTGAAAGCAATCCTGTTTCATTATCGAAATCAAATACCATTAAAGCTTCATCAGAATCAGATCCTCCAGCGATGTGATTCCCGGTTGCTGCTTTTGTACCGTCCCAAGATATCTTCAAGGCTCCTCTACCTTGGTCATTAACCCATATTCCACCTGCGACTGTACCACCTGAAAATGTATGACCTAATTCGGGGACAACATTTTCAGACTTAATAGGTACAGAATTTAATCCATTACATGTTATTAAATAAGAATAAAAACTTCTAAAATTATTATAAGTCCCTCTACCAGATTGACGAATAACAACCCAAATATCATTTCCGTTAGCGTGAAATGTTGCATCAATTTGCTCCGTTCCTCTGTAATTACTACCAACATCAGTTTTAAGTCTCACTGGCGCAGTAGATGTATGAGTATTTATATCATAAACAGTATAATGTGGTCCCACATCCGGTGAAAGAACATCATCGGATGTAAAAATGAATATTTTCTCAGGAATATTTGGATGACGTACAGCTACAATTCCTTGAACTGCGGAACTTCTTTCACCAACACTTCCTCCTTCATTTCCAGCTACTAAATCATCAGCTACTAGAATTCCATTCGCTCCATCTTCCCTCCATAATTTTCTACCATTACTCCATCCTATTAAATCGCCGTTATTATCACTAAATGCTGCTGTTCCTTCATAAGCGTGATTGGTATTATCCCCTAAATCAACAGCTTTAGTTGAAACCACTGGTGCCCCAGTTCCTCCAGGAAAATTAATAAACACACCATTCCCTGTAAACCAAGTTGCATGAGAGCCCCATTTCCATGGATTATCATAATTAGCTGCACAAACTTGAGCATCAACTTTTTGAAATAGAATAAAAGTTAATAAGAAAAGTACACTAGATATAATTCTATTTTGGCTCATAATAATGGGGTATTCATTATGTATAATGCGCAAATATAGTAAAAGATACATGTCAAATTATTTTTAATAACGCGGCTGATTCCCGATTCCTAAATATAATTGGGAATTAAAGATACGTTTACTCACTTTTAATTTAAAACAAAGAAGCCAATCCTAATTGGATTGGCTTCTTTGTTTATGATAAATTATTTTTTAATCTCTAGTTTGTATTGCCTGAGTAAAGCCATTAAAAGTGTATTCTTTTAATGAAGAATCTTTGTACCTATAAACCCAATAATATACACCTGAAGCTACAGGCCTGTTTTCATAAAACCCATCCCAATTAGGAAGAACATCACTACTTTGGAAAACTTTTAAGCCCCATCTATTAAACACTTCAAAATCACTCCAAACAATGTTATTTACATAATCTTTAAAGTTACCGTCTATAATTCCTATTGGTCTGAATGTCTCATTACCATCATCGGAACCAGGTACAAAAACATTCGGAAATTGAATTAATGTAGGCTCACAAAATTCAGTTAATTCAACAGAATCAACGTGAATACAACCTGTAGCGGTATCTACAAATGTTCCAATAACAGTTGTAGGAGTATACCTTGCGGTAAATAAAGAATCATTTGAATTGTTATTATTGTCATTCCAAGAAATGGTACCCAATACATTTTCAAAAAACTCCATCCTAATGGTATAAGTATCGCTACCCAATGAACAAAATGACGTATCTGGACCTAAATCTATGTTTGGTGTCGGAATCACAACATTAAATACAGAGTCGTAGCCCTTACAGTTGTACTGATCAGTCACATTTATAGTATACCAACCATTTAATAATGGTACAATTTCTTGCGTTGTTTCAGTTGTTCCATCAGGTAACAACCATGTATAAGATGCTCCATCAAATGAACCTGCATCTAAAGGGCTTTCGGATTCTGATCCTTGACAAACTTGATTATCCCCATCCTCAAATGACATTTCTAAAGAATCCAATGCTGCAATTCCAATGGTGTCATAGGCCATACAATTATTACTGTCTGTAACAATTACTGATAACGTATCAGGACCAACTAAGTTATAAATAGGGTCCGTTTGTCCATCACTCCAAACGTATGTATAAGGAGCAAATCCAACTAAAGGCTCGGCATCTAAGTTTATCTCCAAACCAACACAAGCGGAATCATCACCACCTAAATCTAACGCTGGAAGAGCATTCTCAATTAACGTAGTGCTTACTGAAACAACACATGAGTTTGAGTCGGTTACATCAACAGAAATAACTCCTTCTGAATATACCCAAATAGAAGAAGTAGTATCACCTGTAGTCCATAAATAAGATTCGGCAATAGCTCCCAAATCGACTTCTACACTATCGAACTTACAAAACTCATATTCATTTTCGATTATTACGTTTGGCAACTGATGGTTATCAATATTTATCGTATCACTGCTTTCACATCCGTTTGCCGAAGATACTATTACGATATATTCACCAGAATCTGCTTCTAATGTTTGTGCGGTTACATCCGAAATAATAACTCCATCTAAATACCATGCGTAGGCAACATCCGAACTAGAAATGGCATCTAAAATAGTAGTTACATTATCACATATTATGGTATCAGGTCCTAGAGAAACTGTTGGAAGATTCTCCTCAGAAATTTGGACAGAATCAGTAAATTCACACCCATCATTATCCACTATTGTAACTGTATAAGTGGCATTTTCAGAACCCACTTTAATTGTTGCGTCAGATTCATTACCGGGAAGCCAAGTATACGAAAATGCATCAGAATGCACAGCACCAAGGGTAATAGAATCTTGCTCACAAACTACTACCGAACCTCCAAGATCAACAGATGGTAAACTGTTGGCAGAAACTTGGATGCTACTAGAATCTATGCAACCGTTAGCATCCGTAACCACAACGGATACGGGACCAGGGAAATCAACATAAACAACTTGGTCAGAGTCTCCTGTTGACCATTCATAGTCACTGAAACCAGGACCTGCATTCAGTGATAAAGAATCTCCTGAACAAAAGAATGTACTCGGTCCTAAATCTATCTCTGGTGCTAGATTAATAGTAACACTAACAGAGTCGGAATCGGAACACCCATTTTCATTTGAAAATACATATTTAACATTATATATATCTCCACCTAATGTTGAGGGGTCAAATTGATTAGACGATAAAATATTATTTATATACCATTGACCTCCTTCAGGTGCAGCATTTAAAATCTCTAATTCATGATTATCACAACTAGATACAATGGGGTCAATCACTACATTTGGAGCATCGTTTACAGATATTGTAATAGAATCTGAATCAGAACATGCTCCGTTTGAAACAACGTATTTAACATTATGATCTTCTAAACCTAAAGCTCCTGGGTCGAATTCATCATCGGTTACCGCAACCCCATTTACATACCATTGTCCTCCTAAAGGATCAGCAGTTAAAGTAATTGGTGCTTCACTAGAACAAAGAAAAGATATTGATGGCATATTTGTAATTTCAGGAGCAGAATTTATTGTATGAACAATTGAATCAGCACCTAAACACCCATCAACAGTAACTTGATATTTTATTTCATGAATACCGTTACCTAAAGAATCAGGATTTAAAAACCCAGGGTCAATACTTACGTCATTTATAAACCATTCACCACCTGAAGGAGTTGCAATCAAGCTTTCAGGCAAGTCATTCGAACAGCTTGCGCTTGGTGGAGTAATTGAAATACTTGGTGCGTCTTTTTGAGTTACAATATGGCTAACCGAATCAATACATCCATTAGCATCTTCTTCAATCAACCAGTAAGTTCCAATTGAAGAAATAGATCTTGGCGTTGAAAATGATCCTAAATCAGACCATATTAATGTACCCCCAGAACCAGCTGATCCAGTAATATCTATTGTTCCGTTTTCACAAACAATATTGTCACCATCAATAACAGGTGAGGGTAAAGATCTTTCTGTAATAGTAATACTGTCTATTCCTACACAACCATCTGAATTCTCAACAAGAACCTTATAAGTTCCTGAAGAATTAACTACCTTTTCACGCTCATCCCCTCCACCTGGGGACCACGTATAAAAATCATAATCAGCTCCTGCATTTAGGGTAACCGATCCTCCAGCACAATAAAAATTATCGCCTGTAATTTTTGGTGTTGGTGATGCTGTTGTACTAATTTCAATTGTACTAGTACCTGGACAATCATCGTCATTCGTGACATTCACAGTATAAGTTCCAGAATCAGCAGAAATCGTAGATGCAGTTTCATCAATCAAAATCACTCCATTTTTAATCCACTCATAAGTTTTAAAACCTGAACCTGCGTCCAATGTATAAGTAGTATTATCACAAACTGAAATATCAGCCCCTAAATTAGGATCAATATTTGGACAACATGTGACTACAAGTATTTGAACACTATCTGGCTCAGAACAACCACCGTCAAAAGTTACCCAATGATTACCAACTCCAGCATCTACAGGAGTGAAGATTCCTGTTGGGTTAATGTAATCACCTCCTCCCCAGATTCCATCCATATTTGCTGTAAATTGAAATGGCGCATCAGTACTACAAACTTCGAATACACTATCAATTTCACATTCAGGGTTAAGTGGACAAAAGTAACCTTGTGGCATTGCATATGACACAGCCTCACCACCAGAAACAGAACCGAAATCAATTTTATCAGGATCGTAACTAACACCTCCGCCTCCAGCTTTTGCATTAGGAACATCAATTACTCCAATAGTAAATAAACCAGACTGATTTGGTTTTCCAACATACAGCTTATCGTCTACACCAGTAATAATTTCTCCATGTTTGATTGTATTAGATCCGCTTACAACATTTGCATCACCTGAAGATATTTCATACTGCCATATTCCTGATGTTAGCAAATTAGAACTAAAATAAATCTTACTCCCGTCTGGTGAAAATTCACTGCCATAACCGTAATAAGAAAAGCCATCTGGGCCTTTTATCTCATGACCTGGGTTTGCTGTTAATACCCCTGTCGATTTATTAAAATCTAACAAATGTGTTCCAATAGGACTTTGTCCCGTAAAAACTAATTGTGTTCCATCTTTATTGATATCCATTGAGCCTCTTCCTATTGCCGCTCCTAAATAACCTGAGTTTCCTGTATTAGGAGTAGGAACATTTTGAATATCAACACTCTGTATTCCATTAGAGGTAATTAATACTTTCACGAAATTATATGATGAAGGTTGGTGAGAAATCACCCACACTGAATCAGATCCGCAAACACCAAATGCTGTCATCATTTCAGAAGCTGTAGTCGAGATCAAACTATCTTTTGAAACCAATTCTCCTAATGGACTCCCTACTGATCCATTCCCTGGCTTTGACATGTCAATTCTATTTACTCTTAATCCGTTCGAGCTTTCAATTGAGCTAGAAGTGAAAAGGTAATATTCAGTTAATGATCCTGGTTTTAATATTGAAAACGCACCTTGAACAGAGCTTGCTGTTGATCCATGCTGGGTACCTGTTAAATCTCCTGCATCTGCTGGATTACTCACAGCAATATTAGCATGAGAACTATCAAACACATCAATTCCATCGGTGTAATAAAGTACTTTACCGTTTTCATCAGAAACCACAGAGACAGATTCATAATATTTTATTGCTGATTCATTATTGCGTTGAATTGGGCCTGGTGCAGTACCATTAACAAATGAAGTGAAATCTAAGCCGAATGAAGAATACTCCCATGGTGGACCGTTTAAAGTTGACCCAAAGAACCAAACTTGATTTTGTGAAAATGAAGTAATCGTAAACAGTGTCAAAAGTAATCCTAATAAATTTCTTTTAGATATCATAACAAGCAACTATAGGTGAGTTTTTCTCATGTATAATAAAAAAACAAAAAAAAGATACACCTTTTTTATAACTTTTATTGAAATTAAAATTTAACACACAAATTTAATTAACGAAATTAATCATTACTTATTTTACAGACAAATAAAACATATCTCTTACTAAAAACAAAAAGCACATATCACCCATAAAAACACTTTAAGTTTTTGTTCAAAAAACAACATCTTTAAAAAAGAATAAAACCTTAATTTGAATAGTTCTATTCTCCTTTTTTGCCCGAAGCTAATTATTAATCACAAACAATACTTAAACTAGAAATTATCAGATTCGACAACTGCTAAGCATCAAAATAAAACTATTTATGGTTAAACATAAGTCCCTTTTTGTGAGAAGAACAAAAAGCTCAGCAAATACTGAGCTTTTTGTTCAATGTTATCAATCTAGATTTTATAAACCTAATAAAACTTGCTCAGGAGTTTTTCCTCCGAACATTAAGCTTACTGGGTTTTCTAGGTAATCTTTAACTGTTTTCAAAAATCCAACAGAATCTTTACCGTCAATAATTCTGTGATCATATGATAATGCAACATACATGATTGGACGAATCTCAACTTTACCATTAATTGCTACTGGGCGCTCAACGATGTTGTGCATTCCTAAAATAGCAGATTGCGGAGGGTTGATGATTGGCGTAGATAGCATAGAACCAAAAACACCACCGTTCGTGATTGTAAATGTGCCTCCAGTCATTTCCTGAATTGTTAACTTTCCATCTCTCGACTTCAATGCTAGCCTTCTAATTTCCGCTTCAATTTCCGCTAAGCTCATTTGCTCTGCATTTCTTAAAACAGGAACCATTAATCCTTTGGGCCCAGAAACTGCAATTCCTATATCAGCATAATCAAAGCTTACGATATGATCATCATCGATCATTGCGTTTACATCAGGGAACTGACGCAGTGCTTCGGTAACCGCTTTTGTAAAAAAAGACATGAATCCAACTCCGACTCCGTGTGTTTCTTTGAATTTTTCTTTGTACTGCTTTCTGATGTCCATGATTGGCTTCATGTCTACTTCATTGAAAGTCGTTAACATTGCAGTTTCTTGTTTAACAGAAACTAAACGTTCAGCGATTTTTCTTCTTAAAGCTTTCATTTTTTTAGAAGACTCTTCACGGGTTCCTCCCCATCCTTGAGCAACATCACCAGCATTAAATCCTGCTGCGATATAATCTACAACATCCGATTGTAATACTCTTCCTTCTTTTCCTGATCCATTAACCTTTGATAAATCAACTCCAGCCTCTCTTGCTAATTTTGCAGCTGTAGGACCAGCATGCCCAGTAGCGTGACTTGCTTTTACAGCAATAGGTGCGGCCTTAGAAGCAGCAGCTTTTGGTGCAGCGGCAGCAGGTGCAGGAGCACTAGCAGCAGCAACTGGTGCAGTGTAGTTAGGATCGATTTTAGCAACGATTTCACCAACTTGAACAGTTGTACCTTCTTCAACCATTACAGTAATAACTCCTGCAGCTTCTGATGGTAAACCTAAAGTGGCTTTATCTGAATCAACTTCACAAATATCTTCATCTAGTTCAACATAGTCACCGTCTTCTTTTAACCAAGTTGCAATTTCAACTTCAGTAATAGACTCTCCTGGACTAGGAACTTTAATTTCAATGATTGGAGCATTCCCTCCGTTTGGAGTTGGCTTCCCGTCACCAGCAGCAACCGCTGATTCAGCAGCAGGTGCAGCAGCTTCTGTTACAACTTCAGTTGCTTCAGCAGCAGGTGCGGCAGCACTTGTATCAATTTTTGCGACAACCTCACCAACTTGAACAGTTTCTCCTTCCTCAACTAAGATTTCAATAGTTCCAGCTGCTTCAGATGGTAAACCTAAAGTGGCTTTATCTGAATCAACTTCACAAATATCTTCATCCAGTTCAACGTAATCTCCGTTTGACTTTAACCAAGTTGCGATTTCTACCTCTGTGATAGATTCTCCTGGGCTTGGCACTTTAATTTCAACGATTGACATCTTATATAAATTTCTATTTATTCAACAATTATTTAGCTACAACAGATTTTGCGTGTACAAAAACCTGATCCCATAAAATCTTCAACCTCTTTTCATGACGCTTCTTTGATCCAGCTGCCGGAGCAGAACTTTCTAATCTTCCTATGTAATCTAATCTTACAGGAAATTTTCTTAACATGAATCCCCAAGCACCCATATTTTCTGGCTCTTCTTGTACCCAGAAATGCTTTTCAGCTTTATTGTACTTTTTCAATACCTCATTAATTTGCGTCACAGGTAGTGGATTCATTTGTTCAATTCTTACAAGAGCTACATTATCCATGCTTGAGTAATTTTCTTGCTCTGCTAAGATTTCATAATACATCTTACCAGACATGAACATTACAGTATCAATGTTCTTAACATCTTTGTTTTTAGGATCATCAAGGACTTCATGGAAACTCCCTTCAGTTAAATCTTCTATTTTAGACACACATGCAGGATATCTCAATAGTTTCTTGGGTGTAAATACAATCAATGGCTTTCGGAAATCTCTTACCATTTGCCTTCTTAATACATGGTAGAAGTTTGCAGGAGTAGTACAGTTTACAATTTGAATATTTGATCCAGCCGATAACTGTAAAAATCTTTCTAACCTGGCACTTGAGTGCTCTGCACCTTGTCCTTCATATCCATGTGGCATCAACATAACCAAACCAGATTGAGTTTTCCATTTATCTTCACCAGCAACGATGAATTGGTCAATCATAATTTGAGCACCATTATTAAAGTCTCCAAATTGTGCCTCCCAAATAGTTAACGCATTAGGGTTAGTTAATGAATAACCATATTCATAGCCTAAAACTCCATACTCAGAAAGTAGTGAATTATATATCCAAATTTTCCCACCTTTATCAGATGGGATATTATTTAAAGGAATATATTTCGTTTCATCGTTTTCAGTTTTTAGAACTGCATGACGATGAGAGAAAGTACCCCTTTGAACATCCTGTCCTGTAAAACGGATAGTATTTCCTTCATTTATTAAAGTTCCATAAGCTAATAGCTCAGCCATACCCCAATCTAACTTATTAGAATCGGTTATCATTGCTTCACGCTTAGCGAATTCTTTTTCCACTTTTCTAATGAATTTCAAATCTTTAGGCTGAGTATAAATTGCTTTCGCAACTTTTAATAACTCCTCCTTAGCAACACCTGTTTCTGGGGATTTGATAAAATCTTCATCCGTTCCATATCGGTAATCCTCCCAATATTCCTTGAGGAAAGAAGTGACTGTAGCTTTTGTAATTTGCTTTGATTCCAAAATACGAGCCTGTAACTCATCTTGGAATTCTTTTTCCATTTCTTTCGCCATTTGCTGTTCCAACACACCTTCAGACATTAGTTTTTCTACATAGATCTTTCTTGGATCTGGATGCTTTGAAATGGCTTTATATAATAATGGCTGGGTATATCTTGGTTCGTCACCCTCATTGTGTCCGTGCTTACGGTAACACAATAAATCGATAAAAACATCTTTACCATACTTCTGGCGGTATTCCATTGCTAAGTTAATAGTGTGTGCTAAAGCCTCAGCGTCATCACCGTTGACATGAAATACAGGAGATAAAGTCACCTTACCAATATCAGTACAATAAGTTGATGATCGAGCATCACGGTAATTTGTAGTAAACCCTACTTGGTTGTTAATTACAATGTGAATTGTTCCTCCAGTTTTATAACCCTTTAATTGAGCCATTTGGATTACTTCGTATACAATTCCCTGACCAGCGATTGCTGCATCACCATGAATCATAACCGGACAAACTTTCTTGCCGTCGTTTGCGTATTCTTTATCGAGTTTTGCCCTTGCAATACCTAAAACAACAGGGTCAACCGCCTCTAAATGCGAAGGGTTTGGAGCTAAGGTCATTTTGATATCCTTACCAGCATCAGTTTTGATACCACAAGTATACCCTAAATGATACTTAACATCTCCATCAAAACCTAACGGCTCATCCTCAAAATCTTTACCTTCAATTTCTGAAAATATCTCCTTATAAGTTTTATAAAAAATATTAGCCAGTACATTCAATCTTCCACGGTGTGCCATTCCGAAAATAAATTCGTCAACACCTAACTCAGCACCTTTTTCAACGATAGAATCTAAGGCTGGAATCAAAACCTCAGCTCCTTGTAAAGAAAAACGTTTTTGACCAACATATTTCTTGTCTAAAAATTGTTCGAAAACAACCGCTTGATTCAGCTTTTTTAAGATTTGTTGCTTTTGCGGAAGAGAGAATTGAGTTCTGTTTTTTCCTAATTCAATTTTCCCTCTCAACCATTCTACTTCCTCAGGCTTTCTGATATAAGTATATTCAACCCCAATACTTTCACAGTAAATAGCCTCAAGATGCGCAATAATATCTTTTAACTTCGCTGCTCCAATTCCAATTTGAGATCCCGCTTGGTATACTGATTCTAAGTCGGTTTTTTCTAAACCAAAGTTTTCAATATCCATTGTTGGAGAATACCTACGACGTTCTCTAACTGGGTTTGTATCCGTAAATAAGTGACCACATTTTCTGTAAGAGCCAATTAACTCAAGAACTTTAAATTCTTTCAGAACGTTCTCTGGAACATCACTGTCAAAGTTCTCTTTTGCAAAATCAAAACCTGCAAAAAATTGCTGCCAAGTCTCGTCTACCTGATTTGGGTCTTGAAGAAACTGCTCGTATAACGCTGATACTGCGTTTACGTCTGCATTACCTACAAATGTAAATTTGTCCATTTTGAATTATTTCGATTCAACTCGCAAATCTAAGATATTTCCGCCACTCTATTCAACAGTTTTAAACAAGAATTGGGGAAAAAGTTGATTTTTAAAAACTAGTCCGATTTAGATCTGTATCGAAAGTGTGCTACAGAAAGTACAAAAGCAACCGTGCCAATAGCCGAAAAGACAGTAAACATAGCGATTATACTACTTACCAATGAACTCCTTATATTTCTTGTTGCGACATCAACATTCGTTGGGAAATTAATACTTAAAAACTCAAATTCAATAAGCGATTTTACATCAAGTAACCAAATAATTAATCCAAGGCTGGAAATAATTACAATCACAGCAGACAGCATTATATAGTAATGGTACAGCCGAGAGCTTGTAAAGCTCCAAAAACGATATATCGCAAAATATAAATTTGCTAAACCTCCAATTAAAAAAACTAAAACGGGGGTTTTATTATTAAAATTTGAACCTGTAATTAATTCGAACTTATTACCAAAATCAGTTGCCCCTAGATGGGATACAAATGCCAATGCACCCGCAAAAAACACAAAGAACACGATAATATTGTATAAAATCTTTGATTTTTTCAACAAATTTATTTTAAAACTACCCAATGGTACGCAGATACACCACATTGGTTACCAAGTAAATAAAGCAGATGGGCTGACGGAGAGGTTAGTTTTTGACAGCTTTAAAAATAAGGGCTGATAAGCCAGCACCTAAAACAGGAGATAGAATGTAAACGGTAAAAAAGCTGAACGAAGGTTTAGGGAAAGACACAGCACCCCATTGGAGAAAATAAGCAGCGAGTCTTGGTCCGAAATCTCGTGCTGGATTCATTCCACATTGTGTAAAAGGTGCAATTAGTATTATTAGTCCTGCAACAGATAAGCCGATTAAAATTGGCGCAAATTTCTGAGTACTTTTTAAGGTAGTTACAATTAGAATGGATAACATTAAAAGAAACGTTCCAACAGTTTCAAATAAACACGCTTCTAAAACAGATACTTTCCCTTCTAAATCCTTATATCCTGGATTAGGAAAAAATTCTCCAAAAATAGATGCAGTAGCCACGCTAGGTTCTCCTACCGGAAGATCAAACAAAATAATATCTGCATGAAAAGTTAAAAACACAAAAACTCCAGCTGTAAATCCTCCTAAAAACTGAACCAAAAAATAACTTAAAAGCTCTTTTAAGCTTATTCTTTTTAGCAAATAAAACCCAAAAGAAACCGCAGGATTAAGATGCGCGCTTGAGTATCCCTTTGATAAATAAATTGCTAAAGTAACTCCCAAACCCCAAATTAAAGCAATGGGTACGATAGACGAAAACGAACTATATAATACAGCAATAGCCACGGTACTACATCCTATGAACGTTAAACATAGTGTCCCTACAAATTCTCCTAATAACTTCTTCATACTATTTTGTGCTCCTGTAAAGTCGTGCTTTTTGAATCGCCTTCTCTATTTTCTCTTTACTTAGCTCGCTTTGTAAAAGTAAAGGAATTCCTTTTTTTGACAACATCTTTGCTAAATATAATTGTTCATATTGCCCAGGTGTTGGAATAGTTATAAAGCTCTTTTTCATTACGCTATAATCCATTAAACTACTGTATCCCGACCTTCCAATAACAACTTTAGCCGTTGACAAATCTTTATAAAACTCATTTGTTTCAGCATGACTTTTAATGGTTAGATTTCCTTTTTTGATTGTTTTTCTCAAGTTAACTTCTCCAGTATATAAAACCGCTTTATAATGTGATTCTTCAAAAATTTGTTGAAGTTTATTTACCAAAATTGTCTTTTGGGGCTCTGGCCCTGAAACAATAGCAAGCACGTCAATCTCCTGACCTTTTGTTTGATTTAAGTTTTTAAATCTTGATAATAAGCCTATTTCCTTAACTGGTATATTAATCCCATTTGGAATTGGATGGGTTAATTCTCCAGATAATTCTGCATTTTTATCAGGAACCCATACTTCGTCAAATCGATTCAACCATTTATGATTTTGCCAATTAACAGCATTACTACCAAACGGTACTTTTATGTTTAATTGATGCGTGATAATAATCGATTTAGCCGAGTCGCTAAAAAGTCCGTACCTATTGTCACTAACAATTAAATCAAATTCATTTTTGCTTAAGTAGTCGTTTAAAAACTTTTTCTCTGCGGCAACAGCTCGTTTGGTTCTTAGTGCATTAAATAGCATTTGTAGCACACCTGCCCCTTTACCATACTTGATCTTATAACTCGGAAGACTAACTATTTTTAAAAAAGGAAATTCGGTAGATAGAAATTCGGCAGCTACTCCATCACTAGCTAAAACAACCTCATGACCGGCAAGGACATAACTATTAATAAGTTCCCAGCTTCTAGTTGCGTGACCCAGTCCCCAATTTAAAACTCCAAATAATATTTTTTTCTTCTCTTCCAATGGTAGTTCAAATTTATACTTATATTTTTATTCTTCCATTTGAAAACACAATATATGAATTTCATTATTACAGGCGGAAGTCGCGGATTAGGTTTTGAGATTGCTAAAATGGCCAAATCTTTCAACGGTAAAATTGTCTTGATAGCAAAAGACCAAGACAGACTGAATGAAGCAAAAGCAGAACTTGCTTACAAAAATGCAACCACTTATAGTTGTGATTTTTCCATTCCTCAAGAAATTGAAAAACTAATTACCCAACTAAAAAAAGATTTCAAATCTGTTGATGTATTGATTAACAATGTGGGTTCATTTGAAGTAGGTGATTTAAGCACCACTAAAATTAAACAGGTCGAAAAACTATTAAACGTAAATTTCAAAGCTACATTTAACATTACGCAGGCTTATTTAAATGACTTTAAAAATCAACAATCGGGGTCAATAATAAATATTGGGTCAATCGTTACCGAGCAACCAAGAAAAGATATTGCAGCTTACACTATTTCAAAATTTGCGCTTCAAGGTTATACAAAATTACTTTGCGACGAATTAAAAGACTTTGGCGTTAAGGTTACCGAAGTAATTTCTGGATCAATAAATACCTCATCTTGGGATGGTATTGATGCTCCAAAACAAGACTTTGTGCAACCAGCCGACATTGTAAATACAATTAAAATGGTTATCAATTCATCAAAAGGCGCTAATTTTGAGCAAATAATTGTTCGTCCAACTAATCGAAAATTTTAATATGAGTAAGGGGAAATTAGAAAAATTCGCAATGGTTAGTAATTATGCTAACTGCATTGAGCCAACGATGGATGAAGCCAGGTTAGGTGCGATTCCATTAAAAGGTAAGTGGCATAAAGACTTTTTTAAAAACGACAATCCTCTTACTGTTGAGTTAGCTTGTGGTGGTGGTGAATACACTGTCGGAATGGCAGAAATGTATCCTGAAAGGAACTTTATCGGGATTGATATTAAAGGAAATCGAATTTGGAAAGGTGCTACAAAAGCGATTGAAAAAAACTTAACAAACGTTGGCTTTTTAAGAACTCGTATTGATTTTATTATCAACTGTTTTGCCGAAGATGAAGTGGATGAACTTTGGATTACTTTTCCAGACCCTCAACCGAATAAGAATCGTCGGAGAAAAAGATTAACAAACAAACTTTTCCTTGGTAGGTATAAGCAAGTACTTAAACCTGGTGGTAAATTAAGATTGAAAACTGATAGTGATTTCTTTTATGAATTCACAAGAGAAGTAATAAAAGAAGAAGGACTTGAACTTTCTTTCGAATGCGATGATATTTACGTAAAATATACACCTGAAAATTCAGAAACTAAATTAGGTAAAGAACTAGCCCTAAAAACATTTTATGAAAAAATGTGGCTAGAAGAAGGTAAGACCATTAAATACATTGAGTATTTTTTAGATAAATTATCTTAATAAGTTCTTATAATAATCCTTACCAATAATAATAAACTAATAATGAATAAGGATTACTATGATGATTCTAAACCCGACTTTTTCAAACAGGTTTTTCAAGTGGCTGCCCAAATACCTTTTGGAAGGGTAACCTCATATGGAGCGATTGCAAAATACTTAAGTGCTGCAAAAAGCAGTAGAATGGTTGGTTTCGCTATGAATGCCTCACATAGCTTAAAAAACAACCTCCCTGCACATCGTGTAGTTAATCGGAACGGTCTTCTCACTGGCAAAAATCATTTTAGTACGCCAATCGAAATGGAAAACAAATTAAAAAGTGAAGGAATCCTAATTATCAATGATCAAATTCAAGATTTCGAAAATGTCTTTTGGGACCCTAAAGAATTAGATTATTAATGCTTTTTTTGTTGTTGAAAAATTAAGTAGACAAGCCTAATCAACAAATAAAAATAATTTCTAATGTAACCATTGGTAATTTCACCCAATTAGAAAACGATAATTACAAAAACCATTTGATTGAAAAATAATTAACTTGTATTAAAAAGGAAAAAGAACAGCTTACTTAGGTTAAAAAAACCTTTAAAACTCACCACACTGACTATTTACTAAATAATCTTTAACTGATTTTATATCATCAAAATTAGCAAGTCCAATCATCATTTTCGAAACTGCGGCTTCAAGTGTTAAATCCTTTCCTGAGATTACTTTTAAATCAAGTAGTATAGAACTTGCCTCATATCGTATAATATCTAACTCGCCTTTTAAGCACTGAGAAATAGCCATTACAATTACACCTCTTTCAGTAGCTAGCTTAAGTGCTTTGTAAAAAGAAGAAAACTGCTCTTTATTAAAAGAGACCGTACCTGTCCCAAATACTTCTAAAACCAATCCTTGCAATTTAGGTTGCTCTAACATTGGAGTGTACAAGTCAAAGTTCATGCCTGGGAACAGTTTAATTGAAGCTACATTTTGACTTACTTTCTTAAAAAAAGACACTTTGTTTTTTGACCTAAAAACTTGGTTTAAATTATATTTAATATTCACTCCTGCAGTTGCTAAAACTGGGAAATTAGGAGAATCAAAAGCATCAAAATTTTCGACATTTTTTTTCGTACTTCTTACACCTCGGTAAAGATTATTGTCGAATAAGATAGAAACCTCTGGTACTTTTTGGGAGGCAGAAATCTCAATAGCCGTAATCAAATTATCGCGCGCATCACTCCTAACTTCACTAATCGGAAGTTGAGACCCCGTAAAAACAACAGCCTTATCTAAACCATTTAATAAAAAGCCCAATGCACTTGCCGAGTAAGCCATAGTGTCTGTTCCATGAAGTACCACAAAACCATCAAATTCAACATATCGTGATTTTATAATGCTCACCAATTTTAACCATTCCTTAGGACCAATTGCCGAGGAATCTAACGGTTTCTCAAAAGATTCTATCGTAATATGAACAGAAAGTTGATGAATACGAGGAATATATTTCAATAAATTACCCACCGAAAACGGAACGTATTGACCCTCCTCCGATTTCATCATCCCAATTGTACCCCCAGTATAAATAAGAAGAGTTTTAGATTTTCTCATCATGAGCTATTACGCTTATATTTTAAAAATGTTATTTCATTTTACAGATTTAGATTACTCTAATATAAGTCTAGGAATACAGAAGGATTCACTGGTTCAATAACACTTAAAGAAGACAGTAATAAGACCATTAAATCAGGTGTTAAAGACGCTTTTAAAAATAGCATTAAAAAAGATAAAGAGTAAGTTTTTTCAAGTTTTGAAATGGATACTAGGGATATTTTTAAATATGAATTAACGCTACACAAAATAAGACTATTTACTAAAAGAAAGAATTAACTCCGAAATGAAAATTGAGCGTAATAAAATCAGTATTGCTCACTGCTGCTTAATTCATTTACTAACTCAGCTAAGCCTTCAACTGCTCCAGCTTTTATTACAGTAATGTTCTCAACTCCGTTTACTGTTACGTCAGCAGGATCAACAATATAAACTTTAGTCCCTTCTTTGATTAAGTCAACTAACCCTGCTGCAGGGTAAACATTTAAAGATGTTCCTACAATAATTAACACATCTGCCTTTCTTATATTTTCTTCAGCAAGCATAATATTTGGCACAGCTTCTCCGAACCACACTATGTGAGGCCTTAATTGGCTCCCATTTTCACACTTATCACCAGATTTCAATTCCCAATGATCCAAATCATAAACGAGGTTGTGATCAATCGTACTCCTTACCTTTTTTAATTCGCCGTGTAAATGCAAAACATTTGATGAGCCAGCCCTCTCGTGTAAATCATCCACATTTTGAGTTACAATCTGAACATCATAAAAATCTTCCAATTTCACCAAAGATTTATGCCCTTCATTCGGTTCAACTTCAAAAAGCTGTTTTCTTCTTTGATTATAAAACTCAAGAACCAGTTTAGGATTAGCATTCCAACCCTCAGGTGTGGCAACATCTTCAATGCGGTGATTCTCCCATAAACCGTTGCTATCTCTAAAAGTAGAAATCCCACTTTCAGCACTAATCCCAGCACCTGATAAAACCACAATCTTTTTCATAAGTACAAAATATGAAAATCAATAGATTTTGTACTGTTTTCGGGCTTAAAAACGAGCTGTTTTCTTAATAATATTCCTTACTTTTGTGCGCTTTATCCTAGCTATAGGGAACAACATAAGCACATTTTAAACAACAAAAATGGCCAAACTAAGAAAACAAGATGCGTTAGATTACCATTCTCAAGGAAAACCTGGAAAAATTGAGGTAGTTCCAACCAAACCATACAGTACTCAAAGAGATTTATCATTAGCATATTCTCCAGGTGTTGCTGACCCTTGTTTAGAAATTGCTGAAAACAAAGATGACGTATACAAATACACTGCAAAAGGAAACTTAGTAGCTGTAATTTCAAACGGCACAGCTGTTTTAGGGTTAGGAGATATTGGACCAGAAGCCTCCAAACCAGTAATGGAAGGAAAAGGGCTTTTATTTAAAATATTTGCTGACTTAGATTGTTTCGACATAGAAGTTGATGCAAATGATGTTGATCGATTTATTGATACTGTAAAGGCTATCTCTCCTACTTTCGGAGGAATTAATTTAGAAGACATTAAAGCACCAGAGTGTTTTGAGATCGAGAGAAGGTTAAAAGAAGAGTTAGACATTCCAATCATGCACGACGATCAGCATGGTACTGCCATTATTACAACTGCAGGATTAATCAATGCATTGGAAATCGCAGGTAAAAAAATAAATGAAATAAAAATTGTAGTCAACGGAGCCGGTGCTTCAGCTGTTAGCTGCGCTAAACTTTACGTTGCATTAGGTGCTGATGTGAAAAACATCATGATGCTAGATTCTAAAGGGGTTATCAAACCCTCGAGAGGAAACTTAACAAAACAAAAAGCATTTTTTGCCAATGAGGTTGAACCTTCAACTTTATCCGAAGCAATCAAAGGATCAGATGTATTTTTAGGATTATCGAAAGGTAATATTTTAAGTGGAGAAATGGTTCAGTCTATGGCAGCCAATCCAATTGTGTTTGCTTGTGCAAATCCAAATCCAGAAATCGCTTACGAAGTAGCAATGGCTTCTCGTAAAGATATTATCATGGCAACTGGGCGATCCGATCATCCTAACCAAGTTAATAACGTTATTGGTTTTCCATTCATTTTTAGAGGTGCAATGGACGTTAGAGCAACAACCATTAACGAAGAAATGAAAATAGCTGCCGTAAGAGCAATTGCTGCATTAACGAAAGAAACTGTTCCTGAAGAAGTTAGTAAGGCTTACAACCTTAAAAACTTAGTTTTTGGAAAAGAATATATTATTCCTAAACCAACGGATCAACGATTAATTTCTATTGTGGCTCCTGCAGTTGCTAAAGCCGCAATGGATTCAGGTGTTGCCAAAAACCCAATCACCGATTGGGAAAAATACAAACAAGACTTAATTAGCAGAATGGGCTACAACAGTACTGTAATGCAACAAGTTACACTACGTGCTAAACAAAACCCTAAACGTGTTGTTTTTGCTGAAGCGGATAACTACAAAGTATTAAAAGCTGCGCAACTAGTGCATGACGAAGGTGTTTGTCAACCAATTTTATTAGGAAACAAAACTAACATTACTGATTTAATTGAAGAATATCAATTGGATCTTGAAGGTGTTGAAATTATTGACACACGCTCTGACGAGGCAAAAGCTAGAAGGAAAAAATA